>Ga0164310_10001064_pt1 | contig 15178 bp, 15 predicted proteins | sample GuaBasSedimGuay1_FD_121795 | JGI IMG/M metagenome (GOLD analysis project Ga0164310, IMG submission 121795) | Subseafloor sediment microbial communities from Guaymas Basin, Gulf of California, Mexico - Guay1, Core 4569-9, 0-3 cm | ecosystem: Environmental > Aquatic > Marine > Hydrothermal vents... | reverse complement strand
TTCCAATTAAAAGGAGACTGAATTGGTAAAAAATAAAGGCAATCTTAATTCCAATCTCAACCACAAGTGTGGTTGCAGCAATGAAACCCCATTTTGATACCTTGAAATAATACAAACCTAACATGAGCATCCCTGCAGCAAGAACACCTATGAACACCGTAAAAATAGTGTTCGTGATTATCCGCTCAATGATGAGATATTGTTCCGGTAGAACGTTATGATATTTCACTTTGTAGAGAATATAGCGAATTAAAGTATAGGCAGTGTCAAAAACCAATAACCCTATCAAGAGTTTCGTGCCGGTTTTAGCAACATTCTTGGCATATCTATAGCTTACTCCCATCAGATCTCGCCATACACACATTGATATTGTTCTTCTTCTTACACCAAGAAGTAGTGCTTGCAACCTCTGGCATAAGAAGCTAACTATTTAAAGTTAATTGTGACTTAATAAGGTTTCTTCTCACTAATTTGCAAACTTTTGACTGAGATATATAGAGTATACTATTAACAAAGTCAAATTATCTGTTGGGATTGAAATGCCTAAGGTATTTGTGGGTAATAGTTAACTATATCAAAAAGAAACGAAAAGCAACATTAGCTGATGAATACAAAAAGAAGGAAGGATAAAAAACAGGTGAATTCTCAATAACAATTGGTTGCTTTTTCTCCAAGAACTACTTGAACATCTCATGTCTTTATCTACTAAATCGTAATAGGGTTGAATAAATATCTTTAAGAAACAATATTGAACGGATAAATAAAAGGTAGTGCAGTGAAATTGAGTCAAAATACAGATACAGGAGAGATTCTTAAGAATCGTGTTAAGGAAAACCCGGAGGATTTGGATTCATGGATTGATCTGGGTAGTTTTTTCTTACGAAGAAAGAATTTTGTTGAAGCAGAAAAGGCAGCAAGAAAAGCTCTTGAACTTGCACCTAAGAATTCTTTTAGTTGGTTTCAACTTGCCTTGGCATTAAGTGGTAAAAAGGATCTTGTTGAAGCCGAACAAGCTTATCGCGAAGCTATCAAAATTCGACCAGATTTCATTAATGCCTGGTTTAATTTGGGTCTCTTACTTGGGCAGCGAAATGATCTTCAAGGTGCAAAAGAAGTCTTTGAAGAGCTCCTTAAAATTAATCCTCAAGACTCCGTTGCTTTGAATTATCTTAGAAGAGTTTATTATGAACTTGGTGCCAAAGAGGAAGCAATAAATGCTTATCGAACATCGTTTAATATTGATCCTTCTCAATCTCGCACTGCATACAATTTGGCATTATTATTAAGTGAAAACAAAAAAACAGCAGAAGCTGAATATGTCTTGAGAAAAGCGCTGGATTTCAACCCTTTCTCCACAATTTTACTTCAATTACTTTACCAACTGTTAGGCATCAATCTTTACATTCCAAAAATTGTAAGTGCTACTTCGAAAAAAACCTTAAAATTTGGTTCTTATGAGGCAATCGTTGTTGGAGATATTATTACTTCGGGTCGCATTCAATATGAATTTGTTCTTTTTCTTTACGAGCAAGGAAAACAAGAACCAATACTTTTTGTGTCTGCTGAAAAAAACTCTTTGGCAACGGAAACAGACACAGCAGGATATTTCCTTTGTGTATTTGATGAACACGGTCACGTAAATTTTGGTTTATACGCCTCTTTAAACGATCTTGAATATTTCACAAAGAAAGCCTTAGAGATAATTGCGTCAAAATACAAATTCTCGTCTGAGGACATGCCAAAGTTAGCTTAAATGCTGTGAATCTAAAATTCGATTTTTACTATGTCACTCTTTGGTTTCCCTCTACTTGGAGTTATCCTTTCCTGAATTCTTAATTGTTTTTTTCAGAATTGCTCACTGAGAGGATAATTATTCACATAAATAGTAATATTTAAAACATTTATTTTACCAAAAGAAATTTGGCTATTAAAAAGAGTGTTTAAGCTTTTATTTCCTCGTGAAAGATAAAATTAAAAAACGGTTGTGGAAACGATGGGAAGAAAAAAAGCAGGAGAAAAAGCATTGACAAAAGCAAACAATAAAGAGAATAAAGAAAAAGAAGCTGTTACAGAACCTCCTACGAAAGGAGAGAGCGATGAAGTACAAAAGCAACAGGAAAAACTATTGGCAGTTGTGGAAGAAACGCTGGCAAAAGTGGAAGAACGCAAAGAGCTCAAAGAATTAATTACAAAGTTCGACAAGAAAGCGAAAGACTTCAAATTCAAAGACATTATTGAACAAAACGCTCAATTATTAGAGGCTGTAAAAAACGCTGAGAAAGAACGAGATGACTATCTGGCACTGCTTCAAAGATTCAAGGCAGACTTTGAAAACTATAAAAAGAGAGCTCAAAAACAAGCAGAAACAAATGTTCGATTCTCTTCTGAAAAGATCATCTCCAAAATCTTCGAACCCATTGAAGATATTGACCGGGCGATTAAATTTGCTCAGAAAAACAATCATGATACCGTGCCTTTAGAGGGATTAACGATCATTTATCAGAAATTGAGCCGCATTCTCGAAGATGAGGGTGTAAAGATCATTAATCCTGTGGAAGGCGAGAAATTCGACCCGCGCTTTCATGAAGCAATCGTGACAGACCGTTCTGGTCGTTTCGAACCAGATAAGGTTGTAAAAACAATAGAACGAGGATATATGCTTAATGACCGTGTATTGCGTGCTGCAAAAATCATGGTTTCTGCTGAAACTGCTCCAGAAAGCAGCCAAGAACAAAATGAAACATAGAAAAATAGTGATGATTATTCTTCCAAAAACAAAAAGAAGGTGAAGAAACATGGCAAAAGTTGTTGGAATTGATTTAGGAACAACAAATTCTGCGATAGCATATATGGAAGGTGGTACACCAACCATCATAACAAATGCCGAGGGCGGCAGAATCACTCCTTCTGTTGTGACTATTACAGAAGATGGTGAAATCATTGTAGGTGAGATTGCTAAACGACAAGCGATCTCAAAACCTGAGCGAACAATTCGTTCGATAAAAAGAAAGATGGGCACCACCTATAAAGTGAAAATCGATAAGAAAGAATACACGCCCCAAGAGATCTCAGCGATGATTCTACGAAAATTGAAGAAAGATGCTGAGGACTTTTTGGGAGAAGAAATTAAACAGGCAGTAATTACTTGTCCGGCATACTTTACAGATAGCCAAAGACAGGCAACAAAAGATGCCGGGAAAATTGCCGGGTTAGAAGTTCTTCGAATTATTAATGAACCCACAGCGGCTTGCCTGGCTTATGGTGTTGGAAAGGATAGGGAAGAAACCGTCTTGGTCTTTGATCTTGGTGGTGGGACATTTGATGTCTCTATTCTTGAAACCTATAATGTTGATGGTGATTCCATGTTTGAAGTTAAAGCCACCAGTGGTAATAATTATCTGGGGGGAGACGACTTCGATGAGCGGATCATGAATTGGGTTGTTGATAAATTTAAAAAAGGGGAAGGAATCGACCTTAGTAAAGATAAAACGGCAATGCAACGAATAAAAGAAGCTTCCGAGAAAGCAAAAATCGAGCTTTCTACCAAGCAAAGAGCTTTTGTTGATATTCCTTATATTACTGTTGGCAAAGATGGCCAACCGAAAAACATCAACTACGAATTAACGCGTGTGCAATTCCAGCGTATGACCGAAGATTTGGTAGAAAAGTGCATGGGACCAACCAAACAAGCCTTAAGAGACGCGAAAAAAGAGCCAAAAGATATTGACAAAGTTCTTCTTGTCGGTGGCGCGACTCGGATGCCTGCAGTACGAGAAGCCATCAGTAAGATGTTTGGTGAATCGAAAATCTATAAAGGAATTAATCCCGATGAATGTGTCGCCATTGGTGCTGCTGTACAGGCTGGAGTCATAAAAGGCGATGTGAAAGATGTTCTTTTGTTAGACGTCACTCCTTTGACGCTCGGCATCGAAACACTTGGAGGAATTTTTGACCCATTAGTGGAACGAAATACAACTATTCCTACAAGCAAAAGTAAGATTTACTCGACAGCAACAGACAATCAGCCTTCTGTTGAAATCCATGTCTTACAAGGCGAGCGAAAGTTTGCAAAAGATAATACAACCTTGGGACGTTTTCAACTCGTTGGCATTCCCCCTGCTCCTCGAGGCGTGCCAAAAATAGAGGTCACATTCGATATAGATGTAGATGGTATTGTACATGTGCGGGCAAAAGATCTTGGAACCGGAAACGAACAAGAGATAACAGTAACCTCGCCAACAGGCATTACAGAGAAAGACATCGAACGAATGGTTGAAGACGCGAGAAAATACGAAGAGGAGGACAAGAAACGGCTTGAACAAGTGCAACTGAAAAATGATGCTGACCAGCTCGTCTATACTGTCGATAAATTGCTCAAAGATAACAAAGATAAATTCTCGGAAGATGATGTGAAGCCCATCAAGTCATTACAAGAGGAATTGAAACAAGCTCTCACAACTGATAACTATGACGACATTCGGAAGAAGAAAGATGCTTTGTTGGAGGAGGTGCAGAAGCTTTCTGCAAAACTTTATCAGCAAGCCGGTGGCCAAGCTGGCGCTGCAGGATTTGATCCCAGCCAATTTGCTCAGGGTGGAGCCGGTGGTCCAACATTCACACCTCCTGGAACAAAAGCAAAACCCGAAGAAGAACACATTGTTGATGTCGAGTATGAAGTTGAAGATGAAGATGAGAAGTAATTCAAGGCAAAGCTAATCGCCTAAACTGCTTTCTTGCATTTTTTCTTTTTTTTCTCTTACAAAGGATATTTTTTCCCATATTTATCTCGGCCGTATTTCCCGAAATCAGTTAATTTTGCTAAAGTTTCTTTCGGAAGAACTGGTCCTTCAATACAAAGCCTGATCCCAAGCGGGTCAAGTGAACATTGCCCACAAAGACCAATGGCACATTTGAAATATCTGTCTGCAAGACTGGCTTCTAAGGGGAGACTCCAAGTTGTTGCTAACTGAAATACTTTATACATCATTCGTTCAGGACCGCAAGTATATAGATAATCCCAATTAGGGTTGTTCTGGTAGAGATGTTGCAAACCATCTGTTGCGAAGCCCTTAAAACCATAACTGCCATCATCTGTGGTTGGAAAATAGTGAAAAAGCGACTTCTTTTGGGCTAATGCTTCAAAATAAGAGCGAAAAGCAAGTTCCTTTTTGGACTTTGCACCATGAACCAGAGTGACCTCGAGTCCTTCTTCTATCGCTTTTTCTGCGAGAAATTTCGTTGGGGCAATTCCTGTCCCTCCTCCAATAATGGCAATTCTTTTCCCCTTTAAACTAAAGCTCTTTCCATAAGGGCCTCGAACACCAATTAATGCCCCCTCTTTCAATTGATGAAGTGCTTTCGTGGTTTTGCCTATTCTTGCGATGGCAAAGGTTAACTTGCCATTTATTGGATCAGAAGAAGCAATTCCCATGGGTTTTTCATCATTACCCAATAACCATAGCATGACAAATTGCCCGGGGAGGGCTTTTTGGGCCATTTCTGGAATTTTTACGACAATAGATTTTACCGGCGTTGTTGCAGATGCTGGTGTTTCCATAACAATTTTCTCAATAGGAACAACTGTTAATTTACCATACTTTGTGACAGTCATTTTTTACATCTCCGAGTTTTCATGTGCCAATCCTATTAATTCAGTTATGGATGTAAAACCTTCTTGCTTCAAGTAAGTCTTTATCTTCTCTGCAAAATCAGAAAAGAGATTTATCTGTTCTACATTACCATAATAAGCTAATGCTGTGCCAATTTGTACTGCTGATGCTCCTGCAAGAAAGAACTCAATAACATCTTGCCACGAAGAAATCCCCCCTACTCCAATAATTGGCACTTTTTTCCCGAATTTAGCATACAAATCGAAAACGCATTTCAAAGCAACAGGTTTAATACACGGCCCAGAAAGCCCGCCAAATTTATTGGCTAAAATAGGCATTCGATAAGTGATATCAATTGCCATCGCTCGAAGTGTATTAATAAGAACAATGCCATCTGCTCCTCCAGCTAAGGCTGCCTCTGCTGGAACACTCAAGTCGGTGAGATTTGGAGAAATCTTAACAAAAACAGGTTTCTTAGTGATTTGCTTTACTTCTCGAGTGATCTCTTCGACAAGAGCACTGTCTTGCCCAATGATAGCTCCATATTTTCCACCATGAGGGCAGGAGATATTTAATTCAAAAGCGGATGGTTGTGCTTTATTGATAATTCTAGCAACTTCACAAAATTCTTGGCAATCCTTTCCAAATATGCTGGCAAAAATTGGTTTTACAGATTGCTTTTTGAATTCCTTGATCTCCTCCACAAAATCTTTACTGCCGGGGTTGGGTAGTCCCATAGCGTTAAGAATATTCCCTCCTCCTAATTCAACAACTGTTGGATTATTATAGCCCTCGCGAGGTTCTAGCCCAATTGACTTTGTTGTTATAGCTCCGGCACCTGCATTTGCTATACGAAGCATTAATGCAGCATTAACCCCCAACACTCCCGAAGCAAGAATAAAAGGATTTTCTAATTGAATCACACCGAGCTTTGTTTGCAGCATTTTCTACAATCTCCACGTAGAAAGTCTAAAAAAGCTATTCTAAAACCTTTTGGAGAAAAGGTAAAAAGAAAAAGTTAGCTTTGGGTTAGCTTTCTGTAACCCAAGCATAAATGTTGTCGTAATGTGAGTTGGCATTGGCAAAACTAATTAATCCAACATAACCGGTAGAAATGCGCCCATCAGTCCACTCGAGAGTGGGTGTGTCAGAATTGTCAATATAAAGTCCCATATTTGCCCCATCAGCAATAACACGCCATGAGTACCATCGATTATTAACTCGATTCCAATCAACTTCAGCTATCTTGTACCAATTCCAGCCATCAGCATCTTCTTCAACATAGTGAACAGTTATTTTATCAGGTTGAATCTGGTCGCTTGCTGTTGCCCAATCGAAATAGTCTGTTTCCCCAGTAAAGGGTCCATTTCTCGGGCTTGGATGGTCGCGAGTGTACCAGACAATGTAGAATTTTGCATATTCACCTGAATCGTCGTATCGGAAGATAATTCCATTGGCATCATCATCATTTGTTCTAAGGTCGTAGGAGATATTCACACTCGCAAAGTTTCGAAGCGGATCCTCTAAAATAATAAATTGACAGTCATTGCTTGTACAATGCCAATAATGATTTCCGGACTCTTCTGCAAGAACCCAATCAGAAAGGTTGTGATACCCTCCTCCGTGGATATAGAACAAAGTGTGTGTCCAACCGGATGGTAGGCCACTTTCAAAATCCTCTTCGTAAAGTAAAACGAAACGGCTGAATTTTCCTGGAACCTTGAATTCAAAACTAATTTCCTTACCATTGTCATAAGCAAGTGTTACATAGATCAGCTCTCCAGATCCGAGTTCATCAGCTGCACTTGCTGCTTCAAAGACAATATCTCGGCGTTCACTACTACCAATAACATATGTTTCTTCTGCTAATGCCCAGGATATTGCCTCGCCATCTTTCGTGATGGAAACACTTGAAATGGTAACTTCTGCAGTGCCAATATTTTGAATGTCTGTTGTGATTTTATCCGCATAATAGGTTGCATCGGTGTCTTCAAGTTCATAGCCAAAGATCACAAGCTCACCTTTACCTCTGAGTAAAGGTACAACAACAAAGTAAACAATCGCAGCAGCAGTAACAGTCAACGCAATGAGCAAAATGGTTGCAATTACGGGTGAAATTGCCTTTCGTCTTCTCCATAATTTCTTGACTTTTGCAAACAAATCTATCACCATTATAGTTTAACCTTTTTTTCTCAAGAAACAATTAAAAAGTTGCTTTTACGGCATAAGTGATAGAAATAGAAAAAAAAGGTGCATTTTTTCTTATCTGAGTCATTGATTTGAACTGCACTCATTATAAAATGTGTAGAAAAGTAATTACAGGAAGAGAAAGGAAAAAATTAGAGGTGGTTCATCCACCTTCAGTGCGAGCGATCAAATAGACCTTCTCATAGTCCGTTAAACCTACCTCTTCAAAAGTTTCATTATCATCTAATTGTCTACCTCGATACACAACAATAACTGCACTTGCAGGAATTCGCTTCTGGCGTGAGATCTCTCTTTTCAATTCAGAGACTGTTGCGTTTGGTTTTACTTCGACATCTATTACTCCGCCGCCGATGGCTGATACAACCCTGATTATCATTTTAGTAACACCTATCAATTGTTTTAATTCTACATTATAATAATTTCTTTTCCAATATAAACAATTTCAAATTAACAATCATTCTTTTTTCTGTTTTTCTATTAGTTGTTCTCGTTGCTTGTTAATTAATGCTGCCATTAAACCCCCTCCAAAACCATTATCTATATTTACAACTGCAACATTCGGAGCACAACTATTGAGCATTGTTAATAAAGCCGAAATTCCGTGGAAGTTCGCGCCATAGCCAACAGAGGTGGGAATGGCAATAATCGGGCATGCTGCCAAGCCGGCGATAACGGAAGCAAGCGCGCCTTCCATCCCTGCAATGGCAACGATAACATTTGCTTCAAAGATCTGTTCTTTATAATTCAACAAACGATGAATGCCAGCAACTCCAACATCAAAAATACGTTCAACATTTGCACCCATTAATTCCGCAGTTAGAGCAGCTTCTTCAGCAATAGGGATATCAGCTGTACCGCCACAGATGATTAATACCTTCCCAACTTTTATTCGTGGTTTCTTTTCGATATAGATTATTTTTGCTTGGGCATTAAATTGTAATTGAGGGTCGATTTTTTTAAGTTCGGTATAGATGCTCTTAGAAGCTCGTGTAAGGAGGATGTTTTTGTTCTTTTCATTTAAAGAAGAAAAGATGGTTTTGATTTGTTCTATTGTTTTTCCAGGGCAATAAACAACTTCCGGGAAACCTTTTCGAAGTGCTCTATGGTGGTCAATCTTTGCGTAACCAAGGTCCTCGAAGGGGAGGTCCTTCAATTGTTGCAAGACCTTTTCAAGTGTTAGTCTGCCCTCTTTAAACCTTAAGAGTAGTTCTTTTAGATAATGTTCATCCATTTAGGGGGCCTCAAAAGCTCTTTTTTAGCTTTTTTTCTAATCGCTTATATTCATAGAGCCTCTTTTATATCCTTCTAAATCTATTGTTATAAATTTAAATCCCAGCACTTTTAATTTCTCTGAAACTGCAGGGGCTTTTATAGCTAACTCTCGTATTTGCTTTTTATCTACCTCTATTCTAGCAAGTTGCCCATGCATGCGGAGGCGAACTTGCTTGAAGCCTAAGGATTTTAAGTACTCCTCCCCTTGGAAAACGGCAGCCAATTTTTCCTGAGTAATCTTTTCTCCAAAAGGAAATCGGGTGGCAAGACAAGGGGATGAAGGTTTGTCCCACACTGGAATGCCATTTTCTTTAGCCAATGCTCGAATTTCTTTTTTTGTTAAACCCACTTCTAGCAGGGGGCTTCTTCCCTGGAGCTCTTGAACAGCCTTCATTCCTAGCCGATAATCATCTAGGTCGCTAAAATTGGAGCCCTCAATAATTACTCCTTCATACTTATTCTCCTTACAATAATTGATGATTAATTGTAGTGAAGATTTTTTACAAAGATAGCACCGATTTGGCGGGTTAGTTTCGAACCACTTGAAATGATCGTCAATATCTTTGGTAATGATCTTATGTGAAATGCCGATTTTTTTAGCGAGGTTTTTTGCTTGGGCCAATTCCTCAGAGGGGATTAATGGAGAAGCAATGGTTATTGCTATAGCATTCTTGCCTAAAAGACGATGAGCTACAACAGTTAAAAAAGTGCTATCTACTCCCCCCGAAAAAGCCACTATGACTTTCCCGAAAGAGAGTAGTAATTCTTGTAATTGCTGGTATTTCTCTTCCAAATCTTTTTTTTTCGTCATCTATCTCAACACAAGGAGGAATGTCGTGGTAAAAACATCTGTCCAAGTTTTACCGAATTTTGTGCTCAGAAAAGCGGTGACAGTAATAGTGTAATTCTCACCAATTGTCACATCTGCCGGATCAATCCATGCGCCTGAGCTAACTCTCTTTGTTCCCTCAAAATTGTAGACGACAGACCAATTATTAGCGCCTAAGATTTCACCGGTAGTGGTGTTTGAAATTTGGAGCTCAAAGAATCTGAGCTGTTGATGCCAGTGGCCTGGGCAGCTCAAATAGACATCTGCAAAAAGAAAGAGATAATCAGCATCATGAAGTGTGTATTGTTTAGCGCCATCAAAGACAACATTTTCAATACCAAAGGGGGCATTCCAATCAGCTGCAAGGGTGTCAACAATAGGAATGAAGACAATTATTGTAAGAATTAAGGCTGGAATAAGGATGTTTTTATGCTTGGCTGTCTTTCGATAGAAGCTTTTCAAGCGGTCGTAAAATGTTTTATCTTCAGCAGATGCTTTTTCTTCCAAGCTCTTATCTTTTTCCTCTTCCTCCTCTTCACTGAAAATATCTTTCTCTTTTTCTTTCTTCCCACCAAAAGAGCTAAAAACCCATGTTCCTAGTAAAATCACCCCGATAATAACAAAAAGCACTATCCTGCCGGTGGGTGTTTTGAAATAACTGATAATCCCTCCAAGATAAGGAATTCTTCCAACAACTTTTCCAATCACTCGACTTTGATGGATAGTTAATTCATTAATCCCCCCACCCGTTACAAATTCATCATTTGTGTCGGGATTGTCACCTTTTGTAGTAAACCAATACTCACCTGTAACATTATCTTGATACACTCGATTGACACGATGAACGATGGGCTCACTTTCATAATCTAGTTCTGTCGGATCAGTTAGATTTTGCCGATAGAAGACAATGGTGTCACCTGCTTTTATTTCAGAAGGTGCAACCCCTCGAACAATTAACATATCTTTTCTGATATCATTTGTTCCTCCAAAATTCCCTCGGTTTGAGCCATAGTACGTTGGTTCCATAGATTCACTTGTTACCACCACAAGGGGCGTGTCAGTATGAAGGGCTGCAGCTAAAATCCAATTAAAACTAAAGACAAGTAAAATTGCCAAACCTAAAAACAATGCAATTTCGATAACTTCTTTAATGGTTTCTTTCCGGGATGTTTTTTTTTCTGTTGGCTTTTGCTCTTGCTTTTCTTGAGACATTATTCTATACGCATCCTTATCCTATAATGATAGAGGTAATAAACTTATAAATATAAAAATATACTTTCTTGAATTGGAATCAAGAACAAGATTTTACGAGTTGATTAACTTGAATTTCAACGAAATTGTCTCACAACCTGGAAACTTTTTATTGGTTGGTTGTGACTCTTCAAAAGAGCAAGATGCGATGAGTGAATTTTGGCATGTGTTGATAAAATATTGCCGGATAACTCCTGTTGAAGTTTTTCAATTGCCAATACGGGGTCTCTTCCTTGTGGTAATTACTGAAGAACCAATTACCACCCTGAAAAAAGTCGACGAAACAATAAAAACAAAAGTTTTCCAATTCAAATATTGCCGACGAGCAACAGCAATTGAGCAGATCGTTAAAAGCGATCCTGAAGAGATAATCCAAGCACTTGTCCCGAAAATGGAGTTAATACCTGAAAGTGATACTTGGCGTATCAGCTTAAATAAGCGACACACAACCATCGCACGAAATGAACTTATTAATACTATAGCTTCTCATCCAAAAGCTCCGAAAGGTAAAGTTTCATTACAGCATCCAAAATGGTATCTTGTCGTAGAAATAATTGGTGAATGGTGTGGAGTTGGTGTTTACAATGAAAACCCTGTTTTTACTTTTGCAGAACAATAAGTGTTATTTTTGTAATTCCAACAGCGCTGATTTTTCAACAACCAATTTTTCAATTGTAACTTTTCGCTCGTTAGCAGTTTGAGGTGAAAACAGATCTATCAATGCATCATCCAGATGATGGATTGCTAATAAACGGGTATAATCTTGAGGGTGAAAATTATCAATATTGTTTTGGTAATTTTCAAAAGGAATCTTGAGTGCCGTTAGGAATTGTCCAAAGTCAAAGGTGGGTGTGCTGTCTTTTTTACGCAGGGTTTTAGCTAAAAGCTGAACTAATAATAACTCGTGGGTTTTTTCAGAAATGCCTACTAAAAGAATTGCTTTGTTTATCTGTCTAACGCCGGCCAAATACAACATAATTTCAGCATCGATTTTTTTCGCAATGTTTGTTTGCTGGGTAAAGGAGCGTAAAGCAAAATGAATACATGCTTTAAGATGAAGCATACCGGCAACAGCATCTTTATCGAGAAGCAAAAGTACGGTCACTGGTTCTTGGTGCTTTTGCTCTTGAGTCAAATTTGAAATAATGGTTGTAACTTGCTTGGAGGAGAGAGGTTTAAGTAATCTTACTGATGAAACAATAACTTGATGATCATCCACAATCTGCAAGCTTAGGCACCCTTAAACAAATAAATAGATAAAATGATTTAAAATTATTGCAATCTGTTTTAGAAGTGCCAAAAGTAAAATAAACTTAGGTACTATCATTCATGATAAGAAAAAAGGATAGAATGATTAATGGTAGCATTCCAAGTGCTTACACTCGAACAAATCTGGGATGACTGTTTAAAGTTAGCGAAGAAAATAGATGAATCAAAGTTTTCGCCAGATATTTTAATTTGCATCTCGCGTGGCGGCTTGGTTGTTGGGAGATTTTTAAGTGATATGCTTCGGCTTTCTATGCTTCGAGTGATCGGTGTAGAATTTTACAAAGGAATAAACACTCGAGCAAAACAACCGCGTATCACTCAAGATTTAATAGAAAATGTGGCAAAGAAAAGAGTTCTCGTTATTGATGATGTTGCTGATACCGGCGCAAGTTTAGCTTTCATTAAAGAGTATTTATTGAGAAAAAAGCCTGTGGCATTGAAAACAGCAACACTTCACTATAAGCCGAAGTCCGCAATAAAACCTGATTTTTATGTTTTAGAAACGACAGATTGGCTTGTTTATCCATGGGAATACTTTGAATTCTCATATACATATGTTCAGGAAGAACTTGAACGTGGGAAAACTTTACAAGAAATTCTTGCAAATCTCGAGGAAAATTTACTGCCAAATAAAGTACTTGAAAAAGTAAAAGAAGAAATGGAAAACAGCAATTAACTCTTAGAAATTGCTCTTTTCCTTACATGGGTTCTTGTAAACGTTTTCGAATGAAATTGGGCATAACATAGCCGATGTAAGCAAATATTAGCATCAGAATTGCAAAGGCATATGCCAAGTAGAAGAATGCCGAATAATCGATTGGGATGATATTGTCCACTGCAAATGACACGTAAATCAGAATGCCTACAACGCCTGAGCCAATGATAAACCGGAAACCAACTTTTTCCCATTTAAATGTTGCCTGTCGAAGTGGTTTTACAGTGAAAATGATCAAAGCACTGAATGAAACAAAAGTTAGCATAACATGATAGAGAGTGATTGTCATGCTGTATTCTGGAGTGAGAGGATTTCGGATAAGATTTGAAATGAGCAAGCCAACAGTTACACCATTTAATATCCCAAAGCTGAAGGGGAGGAGCATTCCTGTCGAACGGAAAAATGGCGATTGTGAAAAAACAATTGCTACAAATGTTAAAATTAAAACGTTGCTCACCGCTGAAAAGAGATATCCAAGATTAATGCCTATTCCGGCGTAATTAATTGAATCATCGATCAGATGCAAGTCAACTGCTACATAAGTAACGTATCTCATAACCATTAAACAAATGATTGCTATCTCCCAGAAGGTAAAGGCAGTTGCTAATGCTAATGCTGCCGGCTTTCGCCGTTCTCGATATTTCTTAAAGAGCATAATTACAATGAAAGTTGCAAAGAAGAACACAAATGTTTCTACTATTGCTGCTGGTAAGTATAATGACATCTTATTTTACCTCCAAAGTTTTTTCTTTGTACCGGTCTCTTAACCATTTTGGCATCACATAACCAAAATAGGCTAAAATACAGAGTAAAATCCCAAAAGCCCAGCCAATTATATTGAAAATTGTGTACCCCTCATTAAAGAGTGGGATGAATGTTTGTGCTAATTCATCTAATGCTAGGAAAACATACACTAAAATACCTGCAATCGCCGAATAAACTATGAAGCTGAATCCTGCTTTTTCCCAGCGAAATGTTGCTTTTCTTCGTTGTCGTGCACTCAAGCTAAGTAATAAAGTGAATGAGAAGAAGGTCAGAACAAGATGGTAAATGATCTGATTTAAAGAGTAGGCAGGATTTAGGTAAGAAACCACATCGGTAAATACAAAACTCTGCATAATTGAGTCTACAACAAAACCAATCGTAACTCCATTCAATAAGCCATTCACAATGGGGATAATCTTTTTTGTTTTGCGAAAGATTGGTGCTTGACTATAAATTTGTGAAACAAAGAGCACCATTAATGCATTGCTTAGGGCAGAAAATGCATAGCCAAGGTTGATCCCATAGCGAGCATACTGAATTACTCCAACTTGTGGAGTTGAATAGTTTAAATAATGAATTAATCCAAAAATAAATACTATCAGGCTAGCAAAATCCCACATTAAGAACGTAAATGCAAGGGTTAATGCCGGCAGTCTTTTTCTTTGGAAATATTTGATAAAGAGTAATATCACAATTATTGATACCGAAAAAGCCGTAATGGCCATCATTATTAATGATTGCAAGTTTGGGATAGTTGGTATATCAAGTTCAGCCATTTTAGTAGTACACCTTCCTTTTCACCAGAATGCCTCTTTCATTTTGTCAATTGGGGACTGTTCTTTTAAATTCCATTGGATAATTTCATCCATGGTATCTTTGAAGGCAAGAATTTTTGCAGGATCTTTTGTGACATAAATTTTATCAAAACTCTTTAAAATTTCGAGTGCCACGCTTTCCCAAAAATTCATTACCTCTTCTTTTGCTATCTTGTTAAAAGTAATGGCTATCGATAAATTCTTTATCGCGACAATCATTGTTTTCCCATTATTTGCAAGATCAAGCTTAAAGACTCCTTTCTCGAGTTTTACTGCAATTTCCCGAATTTTCTCAAGTGAATCTTTAAAAGCATCAGCTTTGGGATCGACTTCACCATAGAGAGAAGTAAGAATGATACTTTGGGATTCTTTCGAGAAAATGATCGCATGTTCGAGCATATGTTCAAATCTCCTATTTATTATTGTACAATAATCAAGAGTAACT
>Ga0164310_10001063_pt1 | contig 15186 bp, 12 predicted proteins | sample GuaBasSedimGuay1_FD_121795 | JGI IMG/M metagenome (GOLD analysis project Ga0164310, IMG submission 121795) | Subseafloor sediment microbial communities from Guaymas Basin, Gulf of California, Mexico - Guay1, Core 4569-9, 0-3 cm | ecosystem: Environmental > Aquatic > Marine > Hydrothermal vents... | reverse complement strand
GGTTATCACTGGGTTGAACAATGAGGCGGTCCACAAGGCGGCTCAGGCAATGAGTTTCGAGAGTCGCTTCCCTGGTATGGCGGGTCAGTTTGCGCTGGTGCGAGAGGTGCGTCCTTTGCCGGACTCTTTGTTGAAACCACTGTCCGCCAATATGACCTTTGCTGACCTGGGATACGAGGATCGGGTGCTGGCAGGGTACTCACAAGAAGCCAATTATTACGTTGACATTCCCGCTGGTTGGGACATCAACCGGGAGATTGTCCTTGATTTGCACTTTGGCCACTCTGGGATCCTCGACTATAATAGTTCATATTTGAATGTGCTGTACAACGCTCAACCTGCCGCCACAATTGCGCTCAACGACGAAACCTCATTGAATGGAACATTGAGAGTTGAATTGCCTGCCGCCCAGACACGCGCAGGGCAGAGAAACAAAATCACCATTCAGGCAAAGCTGCATCCGGTTGACAAATGCGTGCCGACAGATGAGTGGTTGTTCATCGGTAGTACGTCTTTGCTTCACCTGGATTACACAGATCTCGACGTTCATCCCCTGAACCTGGATTTCTACCCCCATCCCTTTGACCTGCAGTCAGATTTGTCTGACGTATTGTTTGTACTACCGCCAGAGCCTATAACCGAAGAGTGGGAAGGGGCACTACAACTTGCCGCGGCCTTGGGGGACGATGCTGGCGGCCCCGACCTTGCGCCCCCGACGATGCTGGGGAACCATTGGCCTGAAACCACGTTGCGCGATTATCACCTCATAGTCATGGGACGGCCTCTGCGTAATCCACTGTTGCGGCAAGTTAACGCGCAATTGCCTCAACCATTTTTGCCCGGTTCCGACTCGATTGAGCAAAAGCTGAACGAGGTGATTTTGCGTCTCCCCTCCGACGTGAGTCTGGGTTACGTGCAATTGATTCCATCGCCCTGGAGCGAGGAGCGAGAATTGCTGGCGGTCACCGGTACGACCGATGAGGGAGTCAAGTGGGCAATGGACGTGCTGACCGATCGTTATTGGGTCTTGGATGGCAATCTGGCCCTCATCAGAGATGATGAGGTCAACACAATTGATACGCGTGGATTAACCCGTGGTGGTATGGCAGCAGCCTTGACAACTGCTGTTCCCGAAATGACGCTGGTTTCTACGGCTACACCCACACCTCTATCGCTTCGCCCAACGCCAGGCTCGTACGATTTGGAGCAAAGTATGAATGGGACAGACCGCCCCGCGTGGCTCATCCCTCTGGTGGGAGTGACGGGGGTGGCGGTAATAGCCATTTTCGCCGTGGCATTCTGGCGATCCAGACGAAGGAAATCATAACCCGCAATGTCCGAGACCTTGCCCCAGAAAAAGGAGGGTTTTTTCTCTGTGAAGCCAGATCGAAATATCCTAACGGCAGCCAAGGGAGGAAGTATCGTATTTGTAGGCAATTTGTTTGAGTATGGCAGCCGGTTTATCATTGCTTTTCTTACGGCTCGCCTTTTGGGATCCGAACAACTAGGTTTGTTAAACCTCTCCCTCAGTGTTGTATACATTGCATCCAGCTTGGCTTTGCTAGGACTGCCGCCAGCCATAGTACGTTATGTATCCCTCTTCTCCAGCCGACAAGACACAGACAAGGTATGGGGAACGTTGCAAGTGGGACTGGGGCTAGGAGCCATAGCGGGAGTGCTTGCCGGCATTGGTATGTTCGTTCTGGCAAACCCTATTGCTACGCAATTGTTTCACGAAGCAAGATTGATACCACTCTTGCGAATAATCAGCGTGGTTGTCCCATTTTTGGCGATGAATGAAGTTATTGCTGCCGCGACACAGGGATTCAAAAGAATGCAATATACTGTCATCAGCCAAAAAATCTCTCAGCCTCTAAGCAGATTAGTTCTAATCATAGTCCTGGCCATTATCTTTGGGTTGACCGCTAAAAAAGCACTGATAGTATTCAATGTTGCCACAATGATAGCCTTTGCCATGCTCCTGTACTTTTTGAACGGCTTATTTCCTCTTAACCGCTCCTTAAGAACCGCTCGACGTGATGTCGGGCCAGTGCTACGTTTCGCATTGCCACTTTATTTGTCCAATTTGATTCGAACCTTCCGGGGCCGCATACAAACTTTACTAATGGGCACTCTGAACACTACTGCCAATGTTGGCATTTTTTCCACAGCCAACCAGGTTAATTTGGTAGGCACAATGTTTAATCAAGCCGTTGTCATCGCCTCAGCACCCATTGTCTCCGAACTTTACGAACAGGGAGATCACGAGTTGCTAAGGCGCTTTTATCAAACAGTGACCAAATGGGTATTTACTCTCAACTTGCCTTTGTTTCTGATCATGATGTTGTTTCCCAAGTCAATTCTGTCTATTTTTGGTGATAGTTTTGTCGCCGGAGCTACGGCTCTTTCTATCTTGGCCTGCGCGAATCTGGTAAATACAAGCACTGGTATCTGCGCGACCGTTCTCTCTATGACCGGTAACACTTCTATAGTTCTGACGAATTCCCTGGTTACGTTTGTCCTTACGCTAGGACTAAATGCCCTGCTTATCCCTCGTTGGGATTTAATGGGCGCGGCTATTGCAACGTTAATAGTTGTTGCTTTCACAAATATGCTCTGTTTGGTTGAAACCTTTGTCTTGTTCCGTTCCTTTCCGTACAATCGAGGCTTTGTCAAGCCCATCACAGCTGGCGTGACAGGCCTAGTCGCTGTCTGGGGTGTGCATTTGCTATTTCCTCCTACTGCACACCTCATCTATACAGCCATATGTATAACTGTTCTCTTGACTGGGTATGGAGGTGTAATCCTTCTATTAGGATTCTCCCCAGAAGACCGCATGGTTCTGAATCGCATACGCCAACGCATACAGGCTTTGTTGTCAAAATAGCAGATTTCACCGGTCATCTATGCTCAAGAAGCAAGGTTGCACATGCAAAAAGGCCGCGATTTGAAAGAACCTCATCTCATTCAAAGATTTGCATATGAAGACATTTAACCGCAACAAGAAATCATCAAGTTTCTGGAATGCAAATCTATTACCCATGGGATTGCCTATATTGCTAGGTTTGGTATTGGGGCCGCTGCTGGCCATTTTGATTGCCAAAGAGGAGTGGCTTTTTGTTTTGCCTGTGGCTTTTGCGATTCCCATAGCTATCCTGCTCATCCGATATCCATTTGCAGCAATTATAATTTGGATGGCAGTGATGCCCTGGTTCCCTTTTCAGGATGAATATAAATACGTGTACTTTATAGTCCATAACCTCTTAATTCCTCTCGGATTGGGTATCGCTTTTCTATCCTACATACTGAGGGTTAACAAACACCAACTAGCACGACCAAAACTGATGGAACTAGCGACAGTCGTCTTTGGAATAATGGGGGTCGTTTCTATATTCGCCACCGGACATCATTGGAAGACACTTTTCAAACTTTTGGCTCGGTCTCTGGTGCCATTTGCGGCCTATTGGCTAATTCGGCTTTCAAATGATTGGCAGCAAGCATTAAAGTGCTTGCTGCCAATTGTGCTCCTGATCAGTCTGGCCGAATGCGCGATTGGTCTTGTATCCTGGTTCGCACCTGCAGTACTTCCTTCAATCTGGCACATGCGATTGTTCGGTAGCCGCATCACAGGCACATTTAACGGAGCAGGGCCATACGGTTGTGTGTTGATCTTTTTCATAGTCCTTCTTTACCATAAAGCAATGAACCATGAAAAAGGAACATTGAAAACCTTGCTGATCTTGACATTTGCTCTAGGGATGGTGTGCATCTTTTTCACTTTCACCCGGGCTGTCTGGGGAGCGGGTATTCTTGTTCTATTAGGTATGCTATTTTTATATCCTAGAGCAACTGCTTTGTTAACCTCGTTGATTTTGCCTATTATGGTCATCCTGTCGTTCACTGTGCTCACCACCGAGCTTGCCTATGCATACGAGCGGTTACATTCTGAAGATACAACCCAGGATCGTGTCATCCTTTCTACTGCGGGCAAAGACATGTTTCTCGCCCGGCCTATTTTGGGGTGGGGATATGAAAACTATGATCGCTACGATTGGAAATTTATGCGCCGAGTAGGAAATATCGCACCCACCAAGTGGCAAATACAAAAAGGTACTTCGCACAACACCTACTTGACCATTTTAGCCGAAATGGGTGTTGTAGGCTTTACTTTTTACATTCTGCCAACAATATGGTGGCTGATCTTTACGATCAAAGCAATCCCTCTACTCCCTCGAAAAGGGTTTTGGAGCCGACGGCTGCTCATTGTAATGTGGCTGCCTATCATCGCCCAAATCCTAATTGGACAAACATCGGATCTGCGCTTCTCCTATTATACGCTTACCTTGTTTTGGATTAACCTGGGCTTTATTGCTAATATGGTACAGAACCGTCTCGAACAAACAGAAAGCAACTGGAACAAACACTCTGACACAAAAAATATTGCCCAACAATTGCAACTGATTGAGAGAAAGCAACTATGTACGCCAAGCTATTTCAATTCCTCTGGAGGCTCCGCGACCCAGAATTCCGAGGCCGAATGTTCCGCTACCAACAAAGGTTGAAGCAAAACGAAAAATTAACCTTTGAGCAGATGGAAGCGTATCAATGGAAGCGCCTTCAACAGTTATTGAAACACGCCTACGCCAATGTGCCCTTTTATCGTCAACGTTTTGACAAAGCAGGACTTGACCCTGCCGACATCAACTCGCGAGAAGATTGGCAACGCATCCCAATTCTCACTCGCAGCGACATCCAAGCCAATTTAGCCGATCTGGTTGCCACAAACTCTGATAAAAGCAAAATACACCTTAACTCAACAGGTGGCTCAACTGGTACTCCTATGAGTTTCTTCCAAGATAATGAACACTTGGCGTACCATCAGGCCAATAAACTTCGCTTTCGGGCTTGGGGAGGATATGAAAAGGGCGACAAGATAGCTATGTTGTGGGGGGCAGACCGCGATATTCCTACACGGGGTTGGGTTGAGCGTCAACGCATCCATTTTGTTAGACGCGAAAGATGGTTGAACTCTTTTAATATCACTCCGGAGAAAATGGAACAATTTGCACACCAACTGATCCGGTGGCAACCCAAATATATTCTGGCCTACGCCTCATCAGCCTATCTCTTTGCTTCATTCTTACAAAAGCAAGGACTTGATCTTATCAGGCCCGTGGCTGTAGAGACATCTGCCGACAAACTTTATGATTTCCAGCGACAGCTTATTGAGGATGTCTTCCAGTGTCCCGTCTTTGACTTTTACGGTTCCCGCGAGATCGGCGGCATAGCCGGTGAGTGCGAAATGCACAAGGGACTACACGTGTTTAGCGATATCGTTTATCTGGAAGTGCTGAAAAATGGGCAACCCGTTACCCCCGGAGAAATGGGAGAAGTCATTGTCACAAATATACCCAACTTGACCATGCCCTTCATCCGCTACCAAAATGGCGACTTGGCACGAGTAAGTGATGAAACTTGTTCCTGCGGACGGCCTTTTCCATTACTGAGCGAAATTGTCGGTAGGGCTTGCGACACCCTTTCTACACCCAACGGGCAATACGTTCACGGCGAGTTCTTCTCCCACATTTTTTATGGCGTGGAAGGCATACAGCGATACCAGGTTTATCAAAAATCACTGAATGAAATCAAGATCGCAATTGAAAGCCGAGTTGATTTACCAGAAAGCTTACTACAAACACTGCGTCAGAAAGTCACGAGACATCTGGGGCCAGAGGTTGAGGTGAAATTGCAACTTGTAGATTCAATTCCCCTTACACCCACCGGCAAATATAGGTACGTGATCTCCCAAGTTCCACTGTCATTCGCTTATCAACGTGATTAAATTTTGGAATGGTCGTAATGCTACACCGATTAATGTCTTTAATTTTGTACCCCAGCTATGCTTTGAGTTACCTTAGAAGCAAATGGCTATATCACCTAATTACTCGTAATAAGGGACTGGAAATAAAAGGTCGCTTGATACTAGATGGACGCCCCATGATCAGCATAACTGAGGGAGCATCAATTATAATAAAGAACAATGTAACGCTCAATTCGATAAATAAAAAAGAATACCATGTTAACATGTATGCCCCGGTAAAATTACTTGCCGACAGACCAGAAGCCAAAATCACTATTGGAGAGAATACTAGAATTCACGGCACATGTATTCATGCCTACAAGGAAATCAATATAGGCAGTAATTGCTTGATAGCGGCAAATGCCCAGATTTTCGACGGGAGTGGTCATGCACTTGCCTTCCCTGACGTCGAAAATAGAATTAACACTAGAGGGGATGCAAAGCCAATTACCATTGCGGACAATGTTTGGGTAGGGGCAAATTGCATAATACTTCCTGGGACCCGCATAGGAAATGGTAGTATCATTGCTGCTGGGAGTGTTGTAGTTGGAGACATACCCTCTTTTGTAGTTGCCGGCGGCAACCCCGCTAAAGTCATCAAAGACTATTCCAACGAACGCTTTTAGCTGGAGTCCTCAGTGAGAGTCCTGATAGTCCTCCGAGAATTTTATTGCCCATCTAAACCTGTTGGAGGGGCAGAAAGACAGGCCATCAAACTGGCCGAGATATTGATTGCCAAAGGCATAACCGTCACGGTCGTCACAGGGCAATGGGATTGGGGACAGCCCAGACGTGAAAAGCTCAATAACGTTCCCGTGCATCGCCACTTTACAGGCTGGGAGATGTTTAACGTAAGAGGACTGAGGAGACTGAGTCTGTATATTTACCTTTTGACATTGTCCCTGTATTTGATTAAACGCAGGAGTGAATACGACCTCATCCATTGCCATTCTGCTATGTTTGGCGCCGCCGTGGCCGTGCTGACCGGAAAATGGTTGCACAGAACAACCCTGGTCAGGGCAATGGCAAGTGGAGCTTGGGGAGACGTAAAACGTATGCACGGCGCGCGTAACATGTTGGGTACTAGATGGATGTTGAGCAAGTTGAAAAACGCCGATTGCCTAGTAGCACTCAACAAAGAGGTTGTTACCGAGTTAATAGCAACCGGAGTCAACTCGGAAAGAATTGTTTGCCTTCCTAATGGTGTGGAGACAGAGAGGATAAAGTCCAAAACTGATTACAAGATAGTGGGTGGTGTCAGGGTAACCTTCGTGGGACGGTTGCACCCTCAAAAGGGGGTTGATGTTTTGTTGTCAGCTTTCAAGAAAGCACAAGAGAATCAGCCTCAATTATCTTGGCGATTGACTCTTGTTGGGGAAGGAGAACTCTGTAGCATCCTTGAGGCCCTGGCTCAACAACTAGCTATTAAACAGATGGTAAGATTCCTCGGACAAGTGACTGACCCTTTCCCAATCCTCAGCCAAAGCGATATTTTTGTCTTGCCTTCCATGTCCGAAGGAATGTCAAATGCTTTGCTCGAGGCTATGGCTCATGGGTTACCTTGTATCGCCACCGATATAGCCGGAAACAATCAAGTAATCACACACAATGAAAACGGCTTGCTAGTGCAACCAGATGATGATGATCTAGCTGCCGCCATTGTATCCCTCGCCCTGAGCCGTGATCTAAGAGAACGACTGGGACGAAAAGCTGCCCAAACAGTGAAAAAGAATTATGCTCTTGATAATGTAGCCGATCAATATATAGCCTTATATACGCGCCTGCTTCAAGGTAATGCTGATGCTAGATAGCTATCAAAGAACACGGAGAACTTGATTATGCAGGACATCAAGAAACCAATCTTTGTCATAGGAACTGGCAGATGTGGTTCTACCATGTTCCACGAGATTCTTACCCACCACGCTCAACTCGCGTGGTTATCTCGAGTCTGCGAAACAAAGCCCCGTGCCACTTGGATCAATCGGTGGGCAATGCAAGCTCTAGATATCCCACTGTTCACCCGTTACCTTCGAAAACTGATTTATCCGGTGGAAGCATATTCTTTTTGGGACTACTATTGTCCTGGATTTGCCAGGCCTTGTCGGGACTTGCTTAAAGAAGATGTGACTCCCAAGTCTAAAAAAAACATTCAGAGTGCAATGGCCCAAATGCTTACTTTTACACGCCAGCGTTTATTGATCAAGATCACCGGTTGGCCCAGAACGGGGTTTCTGAAAGAAATATTTCCTGACGCCAAATTTATTCATATCTATCGCGATGGCCGGGCAGTGGTTAATTCTCTCCTAAACGTCTACTTCTGGTCGGGATGGCGGGGACCGACAAATTGGCGGTGGGGGGAGCTGACTCCTAAACAACAAGAAGAATGGGAAAGATACAACAGGTCATTCGTAGCCCTGGCGGCCATAGAGTGGAAAATTCTGATGTCGGCTCAAGAAAAGGCTAAACAAAAAATCCAACCGGGCGACCTCCTGGAAATTCGCTACGAGGACATTTGCCGAGAGCCTATCAAAATGTTTCAAACTGCAGTCGAATTTAGCGATCTTTTATGGACAACCAAGTTTGAAACATTTGTTCGTGGTTTATCCTTGAAGAATACGAATTACAAATGGCAGAAACAATTGACCGATAAACAACAGCGCATACTTGACGAATGTCTTGCCGACAGCCTGGAAAAGTATGGCTACGTTTGAGGATAAGGTATCTGGTGTCAAAACAATCTGTACCCATCGCCTACATCACACAATCTTTTCCCGCTCTGACACAGACTTTTGTTTACAGGGAAGTGTTGGCCCTGGAGAACAGAGGATTCGACATTATGACTTGTGCCATCTGGAAACCAAACAGGGCTGGTCTTTCGCAGGAATCTCGACCTTTGGTTGACCGCAGTCTTTACGTCTTTCCTATTTCCTGGTTCAGATTCTTGGGAGCGCATCTCTACTTTCTACTGACACATCCTGCCGCTTACATGAGAACTCTTTTTTTCATTTTAACACGTCAAGGAGAGAGCGGCAAAAATAGACTTCGCACCCTCTTTCACTTCTGCGAAGCCATATACTTGGCCCCAGAACTGAAAAAACGTCGCGTGAGACACATCCACGCCCATTTCACCATCAATGCCGCCAGCATCGCCCTGGTGCTCTCGCGGCTGTTGGGAATCTCGTTCAGCTTTACGGCCCACAACATCTTTTTCACCGACCGGCTCCTCTTGAGCGAAAAGGTTCGCCAGGCGCGCTTTGTCGTCGCCATTTCCGAGTTCAGTAAACAATTTCTGCTCCGCCTGGTTCCCGGCGCTGGCCTGGCCGGTAAAATCCACATCGTTCACTGCGGCCTCTCGCCGGAAGAGTTTGTCCCCTCGCCCCGGCCCAGGAACGACACGCCGCGCATCCTGTTCGTGGCTCAACTGAGCGAGCGGAAGGGCGCTCCCGTCCTGGTGCAGGCGTGCCGCGTGCTGACCGGGCGCGGAGTGGCCTTTCGCTGCACCATCGTCGGGGACGGGCCGCAGAGGCCGCTGCTGGAGCAACTAATCGAGCAACATGGCCTGCAAGAGCGCGTCGAGTTGGCCGGTGCGCTGCCCCAGGAACGGGTGAGAAAATACCTCGAGCGGGCAGACCTGTTCGTGTTGCCCTGCATCACGGCCCGCGATGGGGATATGGACGGGATACCGGTCTCGCTGATGGAAGCGATGGCGATGGAAATACCGGTCGTCTCCACCACCGTCTCCGGCATCCCCGAACTGATCGAGAACGAACAGAGCGGCCTCCTGGTGGCGGAAAAGGACGTCACCGCCCTGGCGGACGGGCTGCAACGCCTGCTGGCGGACGAGGCCCGGCGCGTCCGCCTGGGAAAAGCAGGGCGGCAAAAGATCATCCGCGAGTTCAACGTCCACCAGAACGCGGACCCGTTAGCCATGCTGTTCGAGAGCTATCTGACGGAGCCAGAGACATCGTGAGCAATAACGGGGCCTGGGTCTTTATCGCCTGGTGGCCGCACAGCCGCCGGAGCGAGGTGTTCGCCAGGGCATTGGGGGGCAAGCTGCACTGTATCCACTATCTCCGCCTCCAGTCACCGCTTTACGCGCCGGTCAAATATGTCTTGCAGACCATTCGCACTTTGCAGGTCTTGTTCACAGAACGACCTAAAGTTGTTTACGTTCAGAACCCGCCTTTTGTCTGTGGGCTGGCGGTGTATCTCTATTGCCGTGTCACAGGCACCCAATTTATATTCGACCATCACAGCGCAGCATTTGCGCGCGTGTGGGATTGGGCCTTAGCTATTCAAAAATTCCTCGCGCGTCGTGCTGTGACCAACATCGTAACAAACCAGCATTGGGCTGATATCATCCACTCTTGGGATGCTCATGCCTTGATCATGGGAGACCCTTTCTTAAAGTTGCCTCAGGGCGAATCTTTTCCTGTGAAACCGGGATTCAACATCGCTTTTGTCAGCACCTTTGCATCCGATGAGCCGCTTGAAGCCGTAGTAAAAGCCGCCGCACAACTGCCTGATGTTCACTTTTACATTACCGGAGACTCGAGTCGCAAACCTCCGAATTTTTTCAACACTTTATCTTCCAACGTAACTTGTACCGGTTTCTTACCTGATGCCAAGTATCTTGGTCTGCTCAGGGAAGTGGATGCGATTATGGCGCTCACTACTCGAGACCACACATTGCAACTAGGAGGTTGTGAGGCAGTCTCATTATGCCAGCCTCTTATTACCTCCGACTGGCCGTTCTTGCGGGACTTTTTTCCCAAGGGAACGATCTGTGTAGCCAATACCACCGAAGGAATCCGTGATGGCGTCCTGGCAATGCACAAAGATTACCGGCGATTAAAAGAGGAAATGATAACATTTCGAGAGGCCATGAGACGAGAGTGGGAGATTCAATTCGCTCAACTCAACAAGCTTGTAACGTGAATGAAGGCAACGGATGAACCCCATCAAATTAGCAGCCGGTGCGAAAGGCCAATCGGCTTTACTAAACCGCATTGGAATGATTACAAAACGCTACGGCCTCACTCCGGCAAAAATGCAACGCGCCCTAGATCAGTTTGTCAAGACATTGAGACAGTTCGATTGCGGGGCCACCTTTCCCGCCACGGCGGCCACCGTTGAACGGCATCCGGCGGTGCTTGAAAAATACCAGACTCAAGATATCGAATTCGCCGTACACGGCTATACCCATGTGGACTACTCACAACTCGCACCGGAGGAACAACTAACCCATCTGCATCGCGCCCGAGAGGTCTTTGCCGCCGCAGGCATCACGGCCGTCGGTTTTCGTTCTCCGTACCTGCGTCAAAGCAATCATTTGTACGCAGCTATTGAAGCGGAAGGCTTTTCCTATGTGAGCAACCAACCCATCTTGTGGAACGTGCTCGACATTGACGGCCTCACTCCAACAGGCCAGGCCGGCTATCAGCGAGCAATTGACTTTTACGCCCCTTGGGAGGCAAGCAAACGACTCTCACTGCCGCAGCTTTATAATCAACTCGTCGAGATCCCAGTCTCGCTGCCCGATGATGAAATACTTATAGACCGCCTGGGCGGCAACACTGACTCCATCACAAAAACGTGGCAAAGTATCTTGTCTCAAGCGCACCAACAGGGAGAATTGTTCACCCTTCAGTTACACCCGGAGCGTATTGCCCGGTGCGCTGACGGACTCTCTGCTGTATTGAGCGAAGCGCGCACTTTGAGGCCATCGGTGTGGATAGCTCGCCTGGATGAAATAGCCGCCTGGTGGCGGGCGCGAGCAGCGGCTACCGTGGAGATAACGTCATCTGGTGAGGGGAAATGGCACGTCGCCGTGGATGGGCCGCGCGGTGCCACCGTGCTGGCCCGCCAGGTTCAGATAGATACCTCCACCACGCCCTGGGCCGATGGCTACCGTCAGGTGAACGGGACGACCTTCAACGTCAGGTCTCCCCTGCAGCCATGCATCGGCATATCACCGGGTGCCACGCCTGAATTGGCCAGCTTTTTGCGCCAACAAGGCTACATCGTCGAAACCGGCGTAGAAAATCGCCGTTACTCGTATTACTTTGATCGAGCTGAATTTGCCGCCGAGCAAGAGCGCACACTGCTGGCTCAAATCGAAGAAACAGACTTCCCCCTGGTACGGCTGAGCCGCTGGCCTAATGGCGCCCGCAGCGCGCTGTCTATCACCGGCGATATTGATGCTCTGACTCTATGGGATTACGGTCTACGCCTCTTTGGTAAATGAGGAGATTAATTCATGAAAACGGACGTTAAAGACATTGCTACCGACCTCACCTGGATAGACATGTTAAAAGGAATTGCCATTATTGGTGTGTTCCTCGATAATTGGACGGGCTACATGAGGTTTGAAACAACGCCAGCCTCCCTTTATTCCCTGGCTAAACTCTTTGCCCTTGGGGTTGGGCCATTTGTTCAAGTGTTTTTTATTCTCAGTGGCTTTGGCTTGACCATAGCTTATCTCAATAGAGAAGCTGATTGGAGTTGGAAAAGATGGGCGTGGAGACGAATCACCAAGATCGTGATACCCTACGAGATTGCCGTGATCTTTTCGTTTGCACTTGGAATACTAGGCTCGTATCTATACTCATCTGTTGACATGCACTTTTCGTGGGCATCGTTGTTTGCATACCTGACCTTCACACGGAACCTTTTTCCAGTCGCCTGGAGGTGGAATAGCCCGCTTTGGTTCATGCCAGTCATAATTGGTCTGTATATCAGTTTCCCTGTATTGGTTAAAATCTTGAAGAAATGGGGGCCGTGGGTACTATTGTCGATATCGGCTCTCGTCACATATGGAACAATTACAATCGCAATTTTGACTGGAGCATCTGGAGGGCACCAAGCTGATTGGTTTTCATTCTGGATGATACAGTTTTCTTTAGGGATGGTACTTGCGTATGTAAGGGATTCGCATCCTCAGAAATTGCGTAACTTGATGGGCTTTAAAACTTTCTTTTTTGGAATTGGGCTATTTGCGTTTTCTTGGGGCTTGCGTACATACCTTCCAATAGCGCGGGCATACAATGATATGTTTACATCAGTAGGGATTTTTCTCATTCTGCTAAACCTGTGTTGGGTAATCCGGCTAAACTTACCGGCAACAGGGAAGACGTTGAGTATTCTTTCCAGCAAGTCATATCTTATGTACTTGGTACATTATCCAATTATGTCATTTTTAATCGGGCCGCCTCTTAGTGTTCCCACCAATGCCATTGTCGTAATAGCACTTGGCGGCTTGTATATCATAGGGATATTCTTGTTATGCTGTTTCATTTCCCAACCGATAGACAAATTTACATTTTGGTTGTACCGTAAATACCCGACTATGAGCAAAGCACAATGAAAATTCTGGTAATTTTAGGTGAGGGAGGGCACACTGCGCAAATGCTCAAGCTAGTTGACCTACTAGGCCCAGTGTATGATTACAGTTACTTGATACTTGCTCATGATCAAACTTCGGAGGCAAAAATTGAGATCGCAGGCCCCATATATCGAACCGGTATTCCACGCGGAAAAAGCCCCACTCTTTTGACTACCCTGAAACTCGCTTTTTTATGCTCTAGCCAAGAACTTGCAATTCTGTTCAAGGTGCGACCTAAAGTGATCTTGAGCGCCGGCGCAGGTGTCGCCGTGCCGATCTCCATTTTCGGCCGGCTCTTGGGTATCAAAATCATTCACGTGGAATCCGCCTCCCGCGTGCATGCTTTATCGCTCACGGGCAAAATTATGTATCACATCGCGCACCTCTTTTTCGTCCAGTGGGAATTCCTGCAGGCCACACATCCCAAAGCCATATACGCCGGGAGACTGTTATGATCTTTGTCACGGTCGGCACCTCCGACTTTGACCAGTTGGTTAAAAAGATTGACGAACTGGCGCTCACTCTTCAAGACCAAGTCGTTGTTCAAATCGGGCATGGCAAATACATTCCCAGAAACTGCGAGTATTTTCGATTTACCCCCTCGCTGGATCCATATTACAACAAAGCCGATATCATCGTGGCCCAGGGAGGGCTGGGAACCACGATGGAAGTATTGAGAAAGGGCAAAAAGCTGATCAGCGTGGAGAACACGACCTGCATAGACAGCCACCAGACCGACATCCTGGATGTGCTTTCCGCGGAAGGGCATTTGATCTGGTGCCGGGACTTGGAGGATTTGTCATCGCTGCTGGAACGCCTGCCGGACATCAATCTCAAGCCCTATGCCTCCACTCCTTGCGAAATCGCAGACATCATCCGGGATTTTATCACGCCCCAATCCCGTCGCGCCGGAGGAAAACACAGGCTGCGAAAATGGATTCGCGTCGGCGTGGCCTTTGTGACCTACTATACCGGCCTGGCCTGCCTGTTCGAGCGGATGGGGGGGCAACGGGTCAGAATTCTGATGTACCACAGCGTCGCCGACACGCCCTCCTACCTGCACAGCGTTTCCCCGGCGGCCTTCGAGGCACAGATGCGCTTCCTGGCGGACAGGTACAACGTCATTTCCTTGGACCGGTTGGTCGAGCGTTTCAGCGGGGAAGGGACGCTGCCGGACAACCCCGTGGTGATCACATTCGACGACGGCTGGGAGGACAACTATACGACGGCTTACCCGATCCTCCAAAAGTACAACCTGCCGGCCACGCTGTTCCTAGTCCCCGACTGGATCGAGGCGCGGGGGGGGCGCCCGGCGGAAAGGGAATACGTCACCTGGGACCAGGTCCGGGAGATGAGCCGGAACGGCATTTCGATTGGGGCGCACACGCTATCCCACCGCTCGCTGAAACGGCTATCACCGGAGGAGATACGGCGCGAGCTGGTCGAATCCAAGGCGCGGTTGGAGGAAAAACTCGGTCAACCTGTCGAGTTCTTTGCCTACCCCTACGGCGCGATACGCGATATCAACACAGAGATTGCGCGCCTGGTGGCCGCAAGCGGCTATGATTGCGCCGTTACCACGTTGAGCGGCAGCAACCGTCCCGGCCAAAACCTCTACACCCTGCACCGGACAGAAGTCGAGGCCGTTGACGGTATGTGGACGTTTCGCAAGATGATGTCCGGCGCGCTGGATGGCTGGATAGTGTTCCAGTGGTTACGCTGGGTGTCGCAGGTTGTGAGAGGAACAAGCTAAAAATGGAGGGCCAGTTTTGAGAATTGTTCACTCTCTTGACAGAGCCGAATGGCGGCGATTTGTCAGAGGACATCTTGCGGGCAACGTGTTTCATACACCGGAGATGTTTCAGGTGTTCGAGCGCGTTGAGGGGTACCGCCCGGAGATTTGGGCGGCTACCAGAAATGGGAATGTATTAGCCTTGTTGCT
>Ga0164310_10001061_pt1 | contig 15195 bp, 10 predicted proteins | sample GuaBasSedimGuay1_FD_121795 | JGI IMG/M metagenome (GOLD analysis project Ga0164310, IMG submission 121795) | Subseafloor sediment microbial communities from Guaymas Basin, Gulf of California, Mexico - Guay1, Core 4569-9, 0-3 cm | ecosystem: Environmental > Aquatic > Marine > Hydrothermal vents... | reverse complement strand
CATTGATCTAACGCCAAGAGAATCAGAAGCTATTGGTTTCACCTTCATTGGTCTTTTAATACAATAAAATGATGGTTTAATAAATTTTTGATAACGCTATTAAGACAGTGTCAACTTTTTTGAATAAAAAATAGATCCCCTCCTAGAAAAACTAGGAGGGGAAACAAAATGGTAAAGCAATTTGTAGAATTGCTAAAAGAAAGAAAAATCTTTCGATGGAACAGAAAATCTATGGATACAAAAGCTTTAGCCATATTGATATATCAAGCTGGTTTATCCTATAGAAAAACTAGGAGAATATTGGATTTACTTGAAAACTTTTCTCATGAATCTGTAAGAAAATGGTATACCAGATGTAAAGAATTGTTTGATGTTGATAGGAGAACAAGAAGAGCAGTTGCAGTAGATGAAACAAAGGTAAAACTGGAAAATAATCAGATATATATTTGGAATGCAATAGATGTTGATGACAGATCTATCTTAGCGGTTCATGTATCCTCCAGTAGAACCTCGTTTGATGCAATATACTTTCTTAAAAAGGTGTTAGAGAAATGCGAAAACAAACCATTGATTCTTGTAGATAGAGGACCCTGGTATAAATGGGCTTTACAGAGACTAGGGTTAGAGTATAAACATCAAAGGTTTGGAGAGAGAAATGCTATAGAACAATGGTACAGTCTGTTCAAAGCTAGAGTAAAACGATTCTGGAAAAGATTCCCATATCATAGCTCTTTACCGTCTGTAAAGAGCTGGATTATTGCTTGGTGCTCGATCTACAATCTTTTCTGGAGGTGAGAAAATTGTTGACAGTCTCGACTCTTTTAAAAGAAAACTATAAATAACATGAGTTAGAAATATTATATAGTTAGAGAGGTAGAGGAAAGGTGGAGGAGATAAAAAGGGTTAATAATGAAACACTAAATGAGAACATTCCTGGAGAAGAGGATTTTGGATACCTAATATGGAAGTTACAATCTCTCGAAGAATTTGTACCCTGTTACAAGACAATGATTGAGAAAAGAGAAGAACGATAGCATACAAAACCTAGATGAGATCTACTATTTCAGATAGTTAGTATCTATTGACATGTAGTATATCATTTAGATTTCTTTTAGGAACATGTAGAACACCTTTTTCATCCTTCCAATATTCCACAGAGCCTTTAAAAGATTCCACCAATGGTTTCTCTTTAGCATATCCTAATGCTAAAACAGAATCCACTAAAAGACTATCTGGTATTTTAAGTAGAGATTTTATTCCTTCTCTATCAATATTGCATAGCCAACAGCTTCCTATTCCAAAACCAAGCGCAGCTATTATCATATTTTCAACTGCTGCTCCAACATCTCTCTTATAATCCCTATTTATATCCCTCTTTGCTAAAACCACAATATATGCCACAGGTTTTTCTCCCTTTTTTGGAGTACCATATGGTGATATATAACCAGCCCATTTTAAACAACTGAAGAGTTCCTCGCATATTTCAGGATCATTGACTATCACATACTCCAAAGGTTGTAAATTTGCCATTGATGGGGCCAATCTTGCTGCGTTAACCAATTTTTTTAAAACCTCTATATCTACTGGTTTTTGTTCAAATTTCCTTATACTCCTTCTCGAAACTATCAACTTATAAACCATGTCCATTTTTTCTATCATACAATTGTAAAAAATGGTTGATGATAAAATATTTCCCCTCTTTTAAAATTTAGAAAAATCTATAATATATCTTTGATATTCTATGTTTTATGCTGCGGGAGGCGAGAAAAAAGATAATAATAGCTACAATAATAATTCTATTTTTATTTAACACTCTAGCACCCTTACATGGGGTCTCTTTTAAATGGAGAAAATCATATAAGATAATATATGTGGGAGTCTACAAAGCATGGAACTCCACAGCTCATATATCTACTGCTGTCCCATTACTATTAAAATCCTTGGATGGAGTGAAATGGAGATACAGAGGAAAAACATACAAGTTTAGAACCTCTATAGTAGACTTCAGAGATGTTATAGAGGGAAAACTAGATAGATATGACACCTTGGTTCTACCAGGAAATGGATATTATATGCTAGAGAGTTTTTTCGACAATTTTTACAATAACAAGTGGAAGGAGAATATAAAGAGATTCGTGGAAAACGGCGGTGGCTATATAGGAACATGCGGAGCAGCAATAATTGCCTGTCAAAACCCTATTCTCGGATGGCCATTTATAAAAACACTAGACATGGTTAATCTTTATGCATATGAAACCATTTTTAACGAGGCACAATACTATCTACAAGATGGCTTTGGCATACCAGTACTAATTCATATAAAATACTCTCTCAACCCTATATTCAAAGGGTTTTATGGCTCACTTAGAAGTATAAACTATTTTGGTGGACCAGCATTTATACCAGCTCATAAACATGATAAAAGATATGGTAGAATACTGGTGCTTGCAACATACGCCACTGAGCCATCAGAGATCGCACCTATTCATAGACAACCCATTTTTGGCGGTGGAGTAGTAAAAACCAATCTAAAAGGAAAATATGCTGTTATAGCCACAACCTACGGCAAAGGACGAATAGTATTATTTGGACCACATCCAGAGCTATGGAGCTGGAGAATAGACAAGGTTCTAAGTAAAAACAACTCAAGAATAGAAGAAGGCATAAACGCTAGGGGAAAATGGTATAGATGGAAAGAAGGCATACCAATACCAAACTATAACATGTGGATGATAAAAAGATCAATTGCTTGGACAGCTGGAAAAATGAGTCTAACAGAAACATCTCCTCAAAAAACAATTGTAAAAACATCTCAACCACAATCTACTTAATAGTTTAATCCTTTTTAGAAATTTAAATGATTAAAAAAATAGGAAAAATCGGGTCATCCTTTATAAAAACAGCTTCTAAGACACAAGAAAAACAAATAATTGAAAACGCAAAGAAAATATTGAAAAACCCATCCATCATACTTCCAGAATGTGAAAATAAAAATTGTAGAAAATGCTATTTTGACAATATTAGAAATAAAATAAAAAAACTCTCTAAATACGCGGATGACAAAGACAAGTTAGAAAAAATCTCCAAGAAAAAAGATCTGATAGGTGCCATAGCTGGTGTGATGACAATAGCACATTCTGAAAAAGCACCCTATCTAGCATCTGTAACAATTAATGGGAAAGAGATCAAATATGCCCTCCGTGGCAAATCCGACAAAAAAAAGCTTGTTGCACTACAATATATTGATGATCCCACACTTAGACTGCTAGGTGTAGGAGATATTGCATTAAAGAAAAAGCTGCATCTGTACTCCTGGGATAAAGGTTTTATATGCACTGGTCGGGAAGGAAAACCACCTCAAGCTTTCATAGATTTTCTAGCTAAAACTATAAAATTAAAAAGACTGGATGAGGAAACATTCACATGTCCACATATAGATAAAAAGGTAAAAGAGAACCCCACGTTGAACTACCTAAGGATAAGATGGCTGTACAGCAAAAAAAGTTTTTTAATATGTGAAAAATGTGCTTCGAAAAACACCTTTTTAGAAATTTCGAAATACATGATTGGAACTAATCCAAGAGAGATTATCCAAATAAATGTTATACCAGCGATCATAAAAAGTTGTAAAAACAAATGTTCAAAATGTATTAAAAAAGATTTAGAAAATTTTGAGACAAAATTCTTAGATGAATATCTCAGAGGGGATATTTCAGATTATGACCTGATTAAAAAGAATGAAAAAGAAATGATTGATAAAATAAAAAATATGAACAGGAAACTATTGATAGTAGATGGTAAATGCTTTGGTGACAACATCAATGCACTTATAGAGGCTTTACAACCCAATGAGATTGAAAAAAAAGCTATAGAACTCATGTTAAAAAAACTGCAAAATCCCCTGGTTGTTTCAAATACAACACCAAATAAGCTACTGGAACTCTTCTGGAAGGATCATGGTTTATCTTTTCTAGAGAAGATGCTGGGTGATAAAAAACTAGCAAATAAATTTTTTAATATGAGGGATAAACCATCTGATATAATCGCTATGGCATATGATCATAAAAAAACCCAGGATATGCTGTCAAAACTACCAGTATATAAAAACCTATCTGAGATAGCACATTTTGTAGACAATGTAGCTAAATCATACAAGACAGGTGGTTTAGAAAAAGCATTAAACGTTCTAAAGGATAAACCAGATGATACTCGTGCAAAAGCAATTGCCTATGCTTTTTTACTCGCATTAAACAAGGCAAAGGATAAAAGATGGCAGTATTCTAATACCGAGATAGAGTTTGGCGAGTTCCTCAAAGAGTATGCATCAAAACTGCTGAATTCTAAACCAGAGACATATCATGATGCGTTACAAAATCTTATCTCCGCGGCAGGTTTAACAGAGACATTGGAAAAATCATAAAACATCACCTTCTCTTTCTTAAATAGACATGGATTATAATTAAAGAGGATATCATCACTAGCATCTCAAAACCAGGTGTTTTTTCAGATCTTTTACCTGGACTATAAGAGTAAGAGGTAAGGTTTGCATAGCTCATTAAAATATTTCCACCTGTTTGATTTGTGAGGTACTCTTCAAAAAAGCATATATATGTATCTGGATGAATCGCAAAATAATAGGAGAGATATGTATCATTTGAAACATAAGATGGCTCTACTCTTCTCACCACATAACAGTTCCTGAACACACCTGCCTTGGTAGTGATGTTTTGTTTACCTATACATGTACAGAAAGCAATATACTGAGTGGTGTTACCATCTGGTAGAAATGTAACAGTAGAATTTATAGTCCAATTTTTACCTATAGAGAGTGGATAGTTATAATAAAGTATCGGTGGATCATATATCGCCTCTGTTACCTTCCATGTCCCAGTGCTTTGCTCTTTCTCCTTAAGAACAGCAAGGGTATTCTCATCTAAATATCTTGTAACAACGGAGGTTTCCCTTGTTCCATCACTATAATCTACCCTTAACGTGTTATTCAAAATAACCACATTATGAGTCTCTCCGTTTATAGTTATTTTATCCCTTTTAACAACCTCTGTTTTTAATGTACCCAGACCCTCTACATATTGTGTACCATTTGCATAGTAATTGTAAAGTGTGATATCATAAATCCAATAATCTCCTTTTTCAAAAACCGGTTTTTCCAAATCAGCATTACCAAAACCAGTTATCAAAACAAAAATCACAAGTAGATTCGCTAACATTATTTTCAGATATTTTCTCATTTCTCCCATCCCTTCACCTTTTATTAAAACGTTTTTTAGTTTAAAATATTTTTCTAAAGTTGTAAAAAAGAATAGAAACAAATAAAAATAGATTCGTATTTCACTATTTTAACATAGGAGGGTTTGATGGGTGTCATTGAAAAAAGAATTGTTAAGGCAGTTAGACTTAGATCAGTTGAAAAAACTTATAGAAGAGAAGAACATTGAGATAAGGTTAAGTAAGATTCAAAAAGATTTTTATGCAAACTGGGATGAAAAAGAAAAACTCGTGGATATATTGAACGATTGTGAAAATATTAGGATAGCTGATATAGAAAAATATGTTCCAAGTTTTCAAAACAAGATATAAAAGTATAAAATTTTTTTAGTGGGCTCGGAGGGATTTGAACCCTCGACCTCCCGGTTATCAGCCGGGTGCTCCAGCCAATCTAAGCTACGAGCCCATCCTAGTAATCGTAGTTTAGATGGATATAACTATCATCTTTTTGAAATTTACTAAATAACAGAAATCTTTATAAACTTTTTAGATATAAATATAGAGCAAACATTATAAAAATTTTTGAGGGAAGGTATAAAATGAATAAAATAAGAACAGTAGAAACAATAATAGTGGTAGGTATAATGCTAACTATTTCTTTTACAGCAGCGATTAACACAGATGCTCTATCCATATCTTCAAAACAAGTAAAAATCAACAAAAATACAGCATCATCCTTTAGCAGGATAGGACTTAATAACAAAAGCAGTAACGATGTTATGCCAGCAGGTGTGCCATCATGGCCAGATTCATGGACTAAAATTGATGATGATCCAAATGAGGATGGAGCAAATGATAATTACAGAGATGTACAACATGTGCATTATTCCTTTGATAGCAATTACATTTATCTAAGATTCCACTGTTATGGAACACCAGCGTTTAGATCCGGTGGGAGAGAGGGACGATTCAAATGGTTTATTGACTTAGACAACGATGCACACCTACAAGGTGGCAACATAGTTGGTGGTGAATATCTCCTCTTTGTAGAGGATACCAATGATGACGACATTGGTGATATCTACCTATTAAATGACACAGATGATAACGGCTTGTTTGACGAATGGGAAGGCGACTATAACGCTGGGCTGATAAACAATACCAACATAGCAGATTATAGAGTAATAGATGATAATATAGATTTATATCTAAATCTGAGTAACATTGGAAATCCCTCGCAGATATACCTTACATGGGCGACAGATCAAGAAAACCCAAATCTGGACCAAGCACCAACAACAGATAGACCAGATGATCAGGATATTCCACTCGGTCCAATTCCTGTTACCAACCAACCCAGTATCGATGTAGAAAAAAAAGTTTGGAATGAAACAAGTTGTAACTGGGAGGACAGCATTACAACCTTTGTTGGAGACACTCTTCAGTTCAAAATTGTTATTACAAATACTGGACAGGTAGATTTTACAAGTGTTGAAGCAGAGGATAATTTACCCAGTTTTTTAACATACAATTATGATGCATCTATTACTCCCACCTCTGCAGATGATCATCATATCGAATGGAGCCTAGGATCATTAAATGCAGGAGATACAGTAACTATAACATTTTCAACAAGTGTGACAAATACAGGGGATGATTTTAACTCAGCTAATGCATGTGGATATTACTCTCTTAACAAAAACAATATACTACAAAAAATCCTTTCTAACTTACTTGATTGTTTAAAAAATATATTTAATCTTAATTTGGACCCAATATACCGAGTATTGGGATCTGATAGCGTATGTGATTGCGATGGTGTTCATATAATAGCTAGAAAATACACTCAGCCGAATATTCAGATAACGAAAAAGGTTAAAGAAAACAATAACTGGGTTGATGGTACAACTGTTTATGTTGGTGACAATGTAGAGTTTAAACTAGTTGTAGAGAACACTGGTGATGTTGATTTAACCAATGTTGAAGTTGTAGACATCCTACCATTTTTCCTGGTTTACAACTATGATGCCAACATTGCACCATCATCAGCCACTGATCATCAAATAACATGGAACCTAGGTACATTAAATAGCGGTGACAGCAGGGTTATACTATTCACTGCTAATGCAAACACCACAGGTGATGGAGACAACAACGCAACAGCACAGGGAACATACAACTGCCACACCATAGAAGACTCAGACACTGCACATATAACCGTTCAGCAAACTCTAACCCCTGATGTAAAGATTGTCAAAAAAATCTGGAACGGCAGCGGCGGCTGGGTAGACAATATAACCATCAACATTGGAGATGATATAAAGTTTAAAATAACTGTTATAAACACTGGAAACACACCACTTGATACATATGTCAAGGTAACAGATAATCTACCAAGCTTCCTAAGCTATAATTACGATGCATCTATTACTCCCACCTCTGCAGATGATCATCATATCGAATGGAACAACCTAGCACCACTCCCCGCAGGAGATAGTGTAACAATAACATTCACCGCACATGCAGACAACACCGGCGATGGAAACAACACCGTACATGTTACAGCGAAATACAACTGCAACCCAGAAGTCACAGACTCAGACAGCGCTCATGTAAAGGTTACCTGCGCAGGTGATAACCAACCACCGGTTACAACAAAAGAATATGGGCAGCCATTTTATACAAATGGCACGGCAGACTGGATAACCTCAAATACTCTCATATGGTTAAATGCCACAGACTATCCTCTAAACAACCCATCTGGTGTAAAAGCCACCTATTATAGAATATTAAAATGGAATGGAGCAGACTGGGCTGTAGAGGTGAACTGGACAGAATACACCTGTCCATTTACCATACCAAGTGAATGTTATCATAAAATCGAATTTTACAGTGTAGACAATGCATGCAACCAAGAGGAAATAAAATGGCAAACAGTTTATGTCGACAACACCCCACCATGTTCAAGCATCAAGGTGACAGAGGATCCAGATAGATATGTCAGTAGGGTAAGCACAGTGACTATAACCTCTGTTGATGGTGGAAAATGCCCTGTTGGCTCATACACAATATATTGTTATATAAACAATGAGTTCTATGCCAAGGTACATAATAAAAAAATTATATTCCAATTCAATGAGCTCTATGGGTTTACAGAGGATGGAAGATACACTGTAGAGTACTGGGCTGTTGATGATCTAGGCAACGAAGAAACCCATCATTCAGAAACCTTCACATTAGACACTACACCGCCAGAGACTGATTACAGCTTTGATGGGCCAAATAGATGGGTGAATAACCACTGGCAGATAGAACCCTCTACTAGGATAGTATTAACTGCGACTGATAGTGGATCAGGTGTAGAATGGACCAAATACAGAGAGGGTTATCAAAATGAGGGAGGAGAATGGAAAATCTACACAGAACCGTTTATACCAACAAAAGAAAACATATTCTTCTGCAGCAGAGACAAAGTAGGCAATCAAGAAAACCTTGTGCACCTGTATGTAGAGATAGTTGACTCCATTGAAAATAAGCCACCCTTTACTCCAGAAAAACCATCTGGCCAAAACTATGGAAACACCGGGGACAGCTACATCTATAGCACATCCACTACAGATCCAGAGGGAAGCAAAGTAAGATATTACTTTAGCTGGGGAGATGGAACAGGAGAATGGACAGACTATGTTTACTCAGGTAACATAGTAACTATGTCACATGTTTGGATCCATGCTGGATCCTACCAGGTAAAAGTCAAAGCTCAAGATGAAGAAGGAGCAGAAAGTGAATGGTCTGAACCACTGAATGTATATATAATAAACAAAAACAACCAACCACCATCTAAACCGGATAAACCATCTGGTTCAACATCCGGCAGAATAAATGTTGAGTATACCTACACCGTTGTAACAACAGATCCAGAAGGAGACAAAATATACTACTTAATAGACTGGGGAGATGGAACAGATAGCGGCTGGTTGGGACCATACAACAGCGGAGAAACAATAGAGGTAAAACATAAATGGACCACCAAAGGAAGCTACCAGATAAAGGTTAAAGCTAGAGATGTGTTTGGCGCCCAAAGTGAATGGTCAGACCCATTACCAATAACAATGCCCAAATCACTATCAACAACATATACCATAGGATCACTTAGCAAGTTAAAACTCCTAAAAACCTTACTTATACATCCTTAATAAACCGATATTTTAATACGTTGCTAAACAATTTCGGATTACAAAAATGGATGTTAACAACATAATAGACAAACTCTCAGCTAATGAGAAAAAACTACTTTTACTACTAGATAAACTTAAAGGAGAAGCAACTATAGAGGAAATTCTAAAAAGTGGAGAGTTCAAACAACAAGTTGAAATAATGAACGCATCATCCTGGCTTCAATCAAAAAAACTAGTAGAAGTAAAAGAATTTACTAAAACCCTTTATTCCCTTGATAAAGAAGGCTTACAGTTTCTAAAAAAGGGCTTACCGGAGAAAAAAGTTTTATCATTCCTATCAAAAAACCAGGGACATGCTACCCTAGATGAAATAAGTAAAAAAAACATTATCAACAGCAAAGAGATACCTATAGCTATTGGGTGGCTTAGAAAAAAAGGATGGGCAGATATATTAAAAGAAGAGGGCAAGGTCATAATTAGACTAACAGACAAAGGTAAAAAAACTGCGGAAATAAAGGATGAAGATGAAAAAATTCTTGAGCATCTCTATGAAAACCCAGATTCAGAAGTAGAAGAAAACAGGATCAAGAATTTAAAATCAAGAAAAAACGTGATAAAATCTAAAACAACAAAGACATACATAATAAAACTCACAGAGGCTGGTAAAAAGATTGCCAAGAAGGGGGTAAAATTTGAGGAAGAAATCTCACAAATCACCTCTAGAATAATAAAAGAAGGATCTTGGAAGAAGGCAAAGATCAGACCATATGATATACATGCGTTTGTACCAAGTGTTTACGGTGGTAAACAACATCCTTTGACATTTTTGATAGATAAAATAAGAAAAATATTCTTATCTATGGGTTTTACAGAAATAGAAGGCAATTTTGTAGAAAGCTGTTTTTGGAACATGGATGTACTGTTCATACCACAAGATCACCCGGCGAGGGACATGCAGGATACACTGTATTGTGAAAAACCCTTTAAGATTAAAATAAAAGACAAAAAACTTTTAGACAAGATATCAAACATTCATGAAACTGGTGGTGATACAGGCTCACTAGGCTGGCGGTATAGTTTTTCTAAAAAAGAATGTAAAAGGGTTTTACTGAGAACCCACACCACTGTAAACACTATTAGATACCTGTATGAGCATCCTGAGCCACCTAATAAGGTTTTCTCAATTGGAAGAGTGTTTAGAAGAGAAAACCTGGATTCCACTCATCTACCAGAGTTTTACCAGATAGAAGGAATAGTTCATGAGAAAGATGCTAATTTTAGACAACTAATTGGCCTGCTTAAAGAGTTTTATAGGAGGATGGGTTTTGAAAAAATCAGGTTCAGACCAGCCTATTTCCCATATACTGAGCCAAGCATGGAGGTAGAGGTTTTCTGGAATGGTAAATGGATGGAACTAGGTGGAAGCGGTATTTTTAGACCAGAGGTTACATTACCAGCTGGTGTAAAAGAACCAGTGCTTGCATGGGGTCTGGGATTAGAGAGACTTGCCATGCTAAAATTTGGGTTAAAAGACATAAGAAAACTCTATATTGCTGATATAGAATGGTTAAAAAATGTTGGTTTTAAAATCTAAAGTTCATAATAGTACTCACCGATTTCTTTTTGCATCCTATCCATGTAGGAACCCAGTTTGTTCACCCTAGGTCTCAGGGTGTCTTCATCTCTTCTAAATGTTATATCAACATCTTTTAGAAAAATATTCATCCCCTTATGTAGGTCAAAAGGCCCCTGAGCCACACCATGCCTACCTGGTTCACCAGTGAAAACCATCAATGCATCACTCACCAGGTCTATAAAATAAACATCATGATCAACAATTAATGCTGATTTACCTAGTTTTTCTATGACTCTCCTTATGGTTCTAGATGCAGCCATTCTCTGTTCACTATCAAGATATGCAGATGGCTCGTCTATTAGATACAAATCAGCCTCTTTACTTAGGCATAATGCTATAGCTAGTCTCTGTAGTTCCCCACCTGATAGCTCTTTCACTTTTTTTTCTAGTAGGTGTTTTATTTTTAAAGGATTAAAGACTTCCTCTTTGAGAAAGGTTGATGTGAATATCTCCTGTGCATCCTGATACAATAGTTCTTTTACAGTGCTATCAAACTGTGGTGATATATATTGGGGCTTGTAACTGATTTTTATTTTCTTTTCAATCTTGCCAACTGTTGGCTCTATGACACTTGCTAGTATCTTTACAAACGTGGTTTTTCCTATTGAGTTTGGCCCCACTACACCTACTACCTCTCCCTTTCTAATAGTGTTTCCCTTTACTTCTAGTTTAAAACCATTGAACTCTTTTATAATATCTCCAAAGCTTATAATTGGCTCTAAATCCTGTCGTCTCCTAGGTGGATGTGCATGGAACTCTATTCCCTCGCTAAACTTTATGTTTTCTTCTTTTAGATAACCTGATAGATAAGTGTTTATAGCGTGTCTAACTCCCTTTGGATAGGCTACCACGCCATAGGCTCCCTCTTCGCCATACATCAAATGAACATTATCACATAGAAAATCAAGGACAGCTAGATCATGTTCCACTACCATTACTTTTTTTTCCTGTGAAAGTTCTCTTATCAGAACAGCTACTTTTAACCTCTGAAAGATATCTAGATAGGAGGAGGGTTCATCAAAGAGATAGATATCTGCATCTTTTAAAAAGGTGGCAGCTATAGCAAGAAGTTGTAGTTCACCACCTGATATCTCATTTTTCTCAATATGTTTATCTAGAATCTTATACAGAGAAAACTTCTCTACAATCTCATCAAATCTGTCTCGCTCATCTGCTTTTTTTAATATATCCTTTATTCTCCCCTTTGTCACTTTTGGCAGCATATCTACATATTGTGGTTTTACAATGTTTCTTATACTATCGTCTGCTAGGTTTTTCATATGCTCATACAGTGCTGTTCCTTTGAAATACTCTAGAATATCATCCCAGTCTGGGGGTTTATCGAATCTACCAAGGTTTGGTTTTATATTGCCTGATAATATTTTTATCGCAGTTGTTTTGCCGATACCATTTTTACCTAGGATGCCAACGCAGGTTCCTTCTTTTGGAATAGGTAGTCTAAATAATCTGAAACCATTTTTGCTGAATTGATGTATGAGATCTGTTTCTAACTCTTGTGCTAGGCCAACTATTTTTATAGCTTCAAAAGGGCATTTGTGCACGCATATGCCACAGCCTACGCATAGTTCTTCAGAGATTACTGGTTTGCCGTCTTCACCAATAACTATGGTTTCGTCTCCGCTTCTAACCCTAGGGCAATATTTTATACACTCCAAGGAACATTTTTTTGGTTGGCATCTATCTCTTAATAATACTGCTATTCTCATCTTTAACTTGTTTTAGGAGATAAAAGGGGTTTTATTAAAATATTTTGGTACACATATTTTGTTTTTCGTAAATTTTATATAATTTAAAAATAACAACATTATTATATGAAATTAAAAATTGTACTTGTGATTTTATCAATTATAATACTATTGTTCTCATCTTCTTCACAGAGCCTACTTTATATTAACAAACTCGCAAAAGAGAAAACATTTGAGATTAAACCATTAGGTAATCCTGCAGTACCTAGCAATCTTCTTAATAACCCCCCTCTTGGAGACATATATAGGATAACCCGTGAGGATGAAATAGCAGTTTTAGGAAGATGGAACTATGATTATACTAAAGCTGTAAAAATCATACAAGATAATGGTAAGGAGTATATAGATTGGAAGGAACCACCCAATAGTGGGAATTTCTGGTATGGTGCTATAGATGCTGGTTATTTTGAAGAGGGAAAAAGCAACGAGATTGTTTTACTTAGAAATGATACAGAAAATATCTGGGTTGAGGTATGGAATCCTAGTAATAATGATAGTAAATGGTTCAAGGTAACAGGGAAGAAATGGGGACGTGATATAACCTGTGGAGATTTCAACGGCGATGGCATCGATGAGATAGCTATCCTTGCAGGCAACTGGTTTAGTGCAAAGTATATAAAAATAGTTGATAACAATGGAAACACAATAAAAGATTGGCAGCCTATCAACCCTGCAGGAGATCATGTTTCATATTATCGAATCGACGCAGGTGATGTAGATGGCGATGGTGTAGATGAGCTGGTAGTTTTAACCACTAATGGTATATATATAAAGGATAATGTGATATCAGGCAACCCATCTAATGATGTAAGTAAAAGTATTGATATAGATGGTAAATGTGTGGATGTCGCCTGTGGTAATCTAAACAATGATGAAAAAGATGAGATAGCTGTTTTAGGCTATGTTGGTAAATATCAGGATGATATAGAGATTTTAGATGTAAATGGAAACATATTGTCCAAATGGAAAAACCCGCCAGACAAGCTGGGATACAGTGCCATTGCCACAGGTGATCTTGATAGAGATGGTGATGATGAATTAGTTTTGATGTATCGTGGAACCTACCCAAGTTGTAAGGTGGAGATATGGGATCCATTGGACAATGATAACCCATATCCGCATAACACCTACAACATTGGATCAGATGAATACTTTGGATATGATATAGCCTGCGGAGATTTTGACAATGATAGTATCTTTGGTAAATACACTGGTAAATCAAAAACTGCTACCACAGATCCATATCCAGTTGTTGTAATGTACTGGCCACCATGTAAAAAAGGTGGAAACGATGATTTCTATGACACCTATTCAGCATATGCAGAGTTTAGAAGTTATAAAAAATCTGAGAGCAACTCTGTAGCAGTTGAGGCAACCTATGCTTTATCCTTCGAAGGTAAACTCCCTTTTCTTACCTCCAAGGTGGGTATAGAGATGAAAAATAAAATCGAGCACACTTATGAAACCTCCTATGAGATCACATATATGACTGGTTATAAGACAGCTGAGAAAAAGGATGTATATGTAATTACAGAGCGAACAACATATGAACAATATAAATACAAAATCATAAATGGGCCACAGAGCGGTAAAGATTTCGCTGTGGATATACCAGTAGATGTGGAGGTATGTAACTTTGTTTTGTCATATTATAATGAGAACCGAGGTAGAGCACCTGAGATAAAAGCAGAGCATGTCGCTGATGACCCAACAAGCTATACTTTCAAGAATAATACAGGTGCAGATAGCTCTTTGGAAACACATTGGATAGTAGCTGATCAAGGTAGAAAAGAATTCGAAATTGAAATCTCTGTTGATAAGCTAACTGAGTTTACCCTGGAGGAGGGTGTTTCTCTAACAGCTGGTATTTCATCAAGTGGTTTTGAATATAGTCAGACTATAGGCCTGTATAAATCCTCTACTCATTCTATCGAGGTAGGTAAAGAAACAGTATTCGGCGGAGGACTAGCAGCTTTAGATGAAAATATATGGAAAAAATGGACATACAAGTTTAAAATGTACATCAGAAGAGATCCTACTTATAAATATGTTATCATTGATTACTATGTTGATCCAAACAGCTTAGGCTGGGGTTATACTGGGGATACAGAACCACCTCAGATAAGCATTATAAAACCAAGGAATTACCTCTACATTTTTGATAGAGAGATCATGCCCTTGTCAGGTAGAGCCATCACTATAGGTGGTATAACTGTAGAATGCTCAGCATTTGATAATAAATCAGGCATAGATAAAGTAGAATTCTATGTAGATGAGAAACTTGTAAAAACTGTGAAAGGATCAAAAGAAATGTATAGTTGGAGATGGAATACTTTCTCTGTTGGTCTCCATAAACTAACTGTTAAAGCTTTTGACAAAGCTGAAAACT
>Ga0164310_10001060_pt1 | contig 15225 bp, 13 predicted proteins | sample GuaBasSedimGuay1_FD_121795 | JGI IMG/M metagenome (GOLD analysis project Ga0164310, IMG submission 121795) | Subseafloor sediment microbial communities from Guaymas Basin, Gulf of California, Mexico - Guay1, Core 4569-9, 0-3 cm | ecosystem: Environmental > Aquatic > Marine > Hydrothermal vents... | reverse complement strand
TTCTTATAATGATCTATGTCTCTTATCAAACCCGCAACCCTTTTTTTCATCTCTCCCGCCGCTTTATTGGTAAAAGTAACCGCCAAAATATTTTGAGGCAAAACGCCTTTTCGAATCAAATAAGCAATACGATAGGTAAGGCAAAGAGTTTTGCCCGATCCTGCCCCAGCAATGATTAAAAGCGGTCCTTCTGTAATACTTACCGCTTTTTTTTGTTGTGGATTAAGACCTTTAAATAGCTCCATATCTTGACTATATCATAGTTAATACAATCACTCAATTGCCCGTCATTTATGATAAAATCAATAAAAAAGATTATAAACTTCCTCAAACCAATTGCCCAAAATTAAAAAGCCGTCTTATTGAAACAAAAACAGCCCTTTAGCTCTTGCTTAATTTTCGGGACAATTTTCTCAGAAACTGCTTAAATTTTAACTTCAAAAATTTTATTCCTCTGCCTAAATCCTTTTATCAACCTAATTCTGTTTTCAGGAATTTTGAAATAATCAGACAAACACATACATACTGCTCGATTTGCTCTTCCTTTAACCGGCTTTTCTTTTATTTTAATTTCAAAACTATCTTCTGATTTTTTAATAATTTCCTCTTTCTTGGAATTTGGAAAAACTTTTACTTTAATCAACATAAACCTGTCTCGTTCTCAGATGAAAAAATGAAGTTCTTATCTAAAAAACATTTTTTGGGTGATTGACATTTGGAGTTTTTTTACCGCATCATTAAAGCAATCACGGATTAATTCTTCCTGTTTTTCAAAACTTAAACTCGGATTCAGCTGTACTTTCTTTATTTCCATTTTCCCGTTAATAATAATCTTTACCCCATCTTTCTCTACTATAATCTCCTCCTTGCTCAATTTATTCTGAAGTTCTTTTAGTTGTTTTATCTGTTTTAACTTATCAAACATATGTATATCTTATCTGATATTCAAAAAATATTCAAATCGCAAAAGTCGAAAAAGTCACTAAAATACTTCATTCAACCGTTACCGATTTCGCCAAATTCCTTGGTTTATCAACATCAATTTTTTTCAAGTCAGCAACATAATAGGCAAAAAGTTGAAGTGGAATTACATTTAATATCGGTGAAATTTCTTCTTTTGCTCTAGGAACCCGAATTAAGGCATCGGTTAATTCATTCAATTTTTCATCCTTTTTGTCGGTAACTGCAATAATTTTTCCTTTTCTCGTTTTTATTTCTTCCATATTATTCAATACCTTTTTAAAAATTCTATCTTTGGGTGCAACAAAAATTACAGTTATGTTTTTATCAACTAAAGCAATTGGACCATGCTTCATTTCCCCGGCCGGATAACCCTGAGCAGGAACATAAGAAAGTTCCTTGAGCTTTAAAGCCCCTTCCAAAGCAACAGGGAAATTTATTCCTCTGCCCAAATAAAGAAAATTTCCGCTATCTTTAAATTTCTCTGCTGTTTCTCTTATCTCATCTGATTTTTTAAGAATTCTTTCGATTTTTAAAGGAAGAAATTCTAAATCTTTTAAAATCTCTTTATCTAACTTTATATTCCTTTCTTGGTTCAAAAATAAAGCAAAAAGCAAAAGAGCGACAATCTGAGAAGTAAACGCCTTTGTGCTTGCAACTCCAATTTCGGGACCGGAATGAAGATAAATCCCAGAATCTACTTCTCTGCTTATTGTTGAGCCGACCACATTAACTATTCCCAAGGTTTTCGCTCTTTTAAACTTTGCTTCTTGAAGTGCCGCCAGGGTATCAGCGGTTTCTCCAGACTGAGAAATAACTATCACTAAATCATTTTTATTAATTAATGGATTTCTGTATCTAAATTCTGAGGCATAATCAACCTCAACCGGAATTCTGGTGATTTTCTCAATGAGACATTTTCCGATTAAGCCGGCATGCCAACTCGTGCCGCAGGCGGTAATAATAATTCTTTTTGTTGAATTTATGTCTAATTTTAAACTAAGTTTTATTTTTCCATTTTTCAATCTTCCGCGCAAAGTATCTTTTATTGCTTTTGGTTGTTCAAATATCTCTTTCAAAGTAAAATGCTTAAAATTTCCTTTCTCAATTTGATTTATACTCCATTTTATTCTATGGATTTTTTTATCAATTTCTTTCCCGTCTAACTTTTTAACCGAATAACTATTTTTTTCTATTTCCGCAACCTCATTATCTTTTAAATAAATTACTTTTCTGGTATATTTTAAAATTGCTGGCACATCTGAGGAAATAAACATTCCGTTTTTGCCAATACCAATTACCAAAGGAGAACCCTTTCTTGCGGCAATTAATTTTTCTTCATTTTTGCAAATAATTACCAGCCCAAAAGCACCTTCGACAAGTTTTATAGCTTTAACCACTGCTTCTCTTAGGTCTTGGGAATAAAACTTCTCTATCAAATGAACAATAATCTCTGAATCGGTTTCGGAAATTATTTTATGGCCCTCGCCCTCTAACATCTTCTTTAAACTTTGATAATTCTCAATTATCCCATTGTGTACTATAGCAATCTCTCTTTTACAATCCAAATGTGGGTGAGCATTAGTCTTAGAAGGCTGACCATGGGTTGCCCAGCGTGTATGTCCGATCCCGATATTCCCTTTCATATTTCTCAATTCTTTCTTTTCTTCAAGTTTGGATATCTTCCCTCTTTCTTTGAGAATAACTAATTTCCCGTTTTTTACCACACAAATCCCACAGGAGTCATAACCTCTGTATTCAAGTTTTTTCAGCCCTTCAATTAGAATAGGCACTGCGTTTTTATCTCCTATATATCCGATAATTCCACACATAGTATATTTCCCATTTTAACCTTATATATTATACGCTTCAATATTTATCTAAAAGTTAGAATTTCTATACTTAAAAGAACAACAGATTTATCTTTTTATTTTTTAAAACTATTCTCAAAATGTATCTAATTTTATTTCATTTTTGGCAAGGATTATGTTATTTTATAGCAAAACTAACCGCACCCTATGTGCCCAACAAGTCCCACTCTTGACACAAATTTTTAACAGAATATACTTAATAATGAGTTTTCATGGAAAGCATAAAAAAACTAAATATCTTTAAACTAAAACTGCTGATAGGAGCAGTTGTTTTTATTGGAATATTTTCTGTATTGTTAAAGCTATGCATATCTCTGATATATTCTAATCTAAGCAAAATTTCTGCCAAGGATACAATTATAGAAAAACAGTATATAAAGCAAATTAAACCTGGGAGAGAAAATAGAAATATAAGTTTTGTAGGTCCATACCCCAACTACTCTGCAAATATACTTGCCGTCGGTTCTAAAAATAATGAGAATAGCCTTGAGGCAATAGAAATAAATATACCAGAATTAGACAACAGCATAATTCCATATAAACCACCTATAACTCTCTCGCAATATCAGAGAAAAGAAATAATAAATTATACCGTAAAAAAAGGAGATACTTTGTCAGATATTGCTGCAAATTTTGGAATAAATGTTTATACGTTAATCTGGGCCAATAAACTAAGCTTAAACAGCGTAATCAGGCCGGGAGATGAACTTATTATTCTTCCTGTAAACGGAATTCTGCACAGGGTTAGAAGCGGGGAAACAGTAAGTTCAATTGCAAAAAAATACAAAGCAGATACCAATGAAATTATTTCCTTCAACTCTTTGCCGTTGGATGGAAAAATTGGAATTGGGCAAGAAATAATCGTTCCTGGCGGAATAATACAGCCAAAACCGAAACCAAAGAGAACTTATGCTATTTACTACAATAGCAAAAATAATAAATCTACAGGAAAGAGCCATCGTTTTCCATACGGCCAATGCACTTGGTATGTAGCACAAAAAAGAGTGGTCCCTTGGGGAGGAAATGCTAAGGACTGGCTCAAAAATGCTAAACTATATGGATACTCTGTTTGTTTCGGTTCCTATTGTAAACCGAAACCAGGGGCAATAGTGGTATTAAGAGACGGAGGATGGTTAGCCAGAAGATATGGCCATGTGGCTTATATAGAAAAGGTTGGAAAAAACAGATTCTTGGTATCGGAAATGAACAGAATTGGATGGGGTAAAGTGAGTGTAAGATGGATAAATTATGGAAGCGGAAATATAAGAGGAATGATTTACTAATCTTAAAATGTTTTTTTCAAATTATTCCTTTGTTTTATAAGATAACGCTTCTCCTATATGAGAAGATTTTATAATATCAGAATGAGATAAATCAGCAATTGTTCGTGCCACCTTAATTACTTTATAAAATCCTCTTGCGGATAAATGCATTGTATTTACTGCATCTTTTAAAATCTCTTGCCCTTTATTTGTAATTTTGCAATATTTTTTTATCTGTCTTATATCCATCTCTGAATTAGTCAAAATATTTTCATCTTTAAACCTTTTTTTCTGCAGTTCTAACGCATATTTTACCCTTTCTTTTATGTTTTTTGACTCTTCGGCAACCTTCTCCGAGCACAAGCTTTCATATTTTACTGGAGGTACTTCTATATAAACATCAATTCTGTCTAAAATAGGAGAAGAAATTTTTCTTTTATATCTGGAAATCTCCGACTGAGTACAGGTACACCTTTTAAACGGATTGTTAAGATTCCCGCAAGGGCAAGGATTCATTGCCGCTACCAACATAAATTTAGCTGGAAAAGTAACGCTTCCCGCCACTCTGGAAACTGTAACATATCCATCTTCCAATGGTTGGCGTAATGCTTCTAACACCTGTCTATTAAACTCGGGGAACTCATCGAGGAATAACACTCCTCTATGCGATAAAGTAATTTCTCCGGGCTTAGGATAGGTGCCTCCTCCTATTAAAGAAACCGCGGAAGAAGTATGGTGAGGGGAACGAAACGGAGGAAAAACTATTAAGGGACGATTTTTAGAAAGCAACCCCGAAACGCTATAGATTCTACTCACTTCTAAAATCTGATTTTTGCCCAAAGAAGGCAAAATTGAAGGGATTGACTTTGCCAAAAGAGTTTTACCCGCGCCGGGAGGACCTGTCATTAAAACATTATGAGCCCCAGCGGCAGCAATTTCTAACCCTCTCTTTGCACTTTCCTGTCCTTTAATATAAGCCATATCTATAAAATTTTCATTCCTTGTATTTCTTGTATAGAATTTTAAGTAACTGGATTTTCTCGGAGGAATGTCAATTTCTCCGGCCAAATAATAAGCCAACTGTTTTAAATGTTTAATTGGAATAACCTTTATTCCATCTACCAATCCCGCCTCAGAAGCATTTTCCTCCGGGACAAATATGGCAGTAAATCCCCTTTCTTTAGCCATCAAAGCAATTGGAAGAATCCCCCTGATCTTTCTCACTTCTCCTCTCAGAGAAAGCTCGCCAATGAATATCTTATCTTCCAGTTTTTGGTTTGAAATAACCTGGCCAGAAGCCAAAAGAAAGCTTATAGCAATGGGAAGATCATAAGAAGGACCTTCCTTCTTTAAATCCGCAGGAGCTAAATTGATAATTATCCTCCTTTTAGAACGATAAGGAGGAACAAATCCGCAATTCTTAATTGCGGAACAAACTCTCTCCCTCGACTCCTCTATGGCCTTATCGGGTAATCCCACAATAGAAAAATTATAAAGCCCTTTTCTCAAATCTATTTCTACTTCCACAGGCATTCCCTCAAGTCCTATTACTGCTGCAGAGTAAATTTTGAAGCCCATTTTGACTATCCCAATTTAATATCTTTTAAATGTCTTTTTTGAATAATATAAACAACTATACTAATTAAAATAACTACACCCAAGCCAATGGCAATGGACTTAGAAAAAACAGAGACTTCTTTTGAACTAAGCATAAAAATCCACACAAGATAAATAATTTCTAATAACAAAGTAATGCTCATAGCAAAAAATTGAAGCGCTTTGGCAATAATTTTTCCTGCTTTTGCTTTTATTCCAATATCTATAATAAGCCCCAAAACAAACATTATCCCCAATGGAGAAAACAGCCATACAAACATTAAACCGATTACTATAATAATCCCGTAAAATAAATTCACTAGTGGGTTTTCCGCATTTACTCTTTTATTATCAGCCGCATCACGAATAATCAAATCATAAGTCATATCTGAAAAATCCATATATCTATGAAGATAAGTTAAATAGTATGAACTTTTAGACGGATTAATTAACGGGTTTCCGTTAGTGTCATAAGCAAGATTTCTAATAACTTTTTTACTTATCCAGTTCCCGTATTTTATAGTAAATCCAGGAATTTCCTTTTTATGGTCTGCGATAATATAGAGATGAATAGGGATAGAAAACCGTCTTGGATAAACTTTATGTTTTCCTTGAAATTCTGCTTCTTTTTCTAAACCCTTGTCTTCAAGTATCGGCATTATTCGAGGAGTTCGGTATCTTTCCCCTATAGAAGAAATGCGCAAAGGATAAATAATTGAAGAAGACTTAAATACCAGTTTAATTGGATTCATATGCCCCTCTTTCAATTCTTCTTTTACGTTTTGAGAACTCTGCGCTTCTTTTGAAATTTTTATTGCGGTAAAATACCAATTATTGTCAATATAATCATTTAAGATATAAGATTCCTCCTCTGGGTAAATATATCCGTTTTCGTTAAGCCAGTTAACCAGTGCATGAGGGTTTTGTGCAGATAAAACAGCAATGTCATAATAATCAATTTTTTTAGTTTCTATTACTACAACCTCTTTACCGAATTCTTCCTTTGATGGATAAGTTCCAAATAATAAAGAGCGCGGTTTTTTGCTCGTTTTTCTGATAATTTCATTTAAAGAAGTGAAAATCTCATCCGATCCTTTTGTAACCTCAGGTTTGTTAGGAGTAGGAATAACCCAGCCAAATTCGCTTGCCTTTCCCCTAAAGTCGGTAGTTAAAACTAATGTTTCAACTCCATTTTCATAAAAAATTACCGCCCTCTGCCCGGTTTCGTGTATCCAATAATATGGAGGCGGAAAAATACCTCCATCTGCCTTAGAAATCAACGGAATAGAACAAAACAGAATAAATAAATTTAACAAAATAAGAACTCTGTAACGCATAATTTAAAATTATGTCTCCTCTATATTCTTAATCTCCCTAAGAATACAGAGAATTATTTGATTTTCATTTAGAAATCTGTCTAAAATTTGACAATTTTGGAGTTTTATAAAAAAATAAGAATAAGCCGGTGTGGCGGAACTGGAATACGCGCACGACTCAAAATCGTGTCCCTTTTTTGGGATGTGGGTTCGAATCCCACCACCGGCACAATAATGGCAATTGGCAATTGACAGTTGGCAACTAGCTTCTTTTCTTCTCTGTTCCTTCTCTCCTCTGTAAAGAAAAATACCAAAAAGAGGCTACCCCGCCTAAATTTTGCTACGCAAAACTTGAGCGGGGCACTCGCAGGCAAATACTTAACTTAAATTCCTAAAATTTTTAAAAGATCTTGTTTGCTTACTGGTCCTATTCTTAAAAATTTTGGCTTTGTTCCGGTCAAATCTAATACTGTAGAAGGCGCTTTATGTTTTATACACCCCGCATCTAAAATTAAATCTGGCCTGGGATAATTTTTAAATGCTTCTATTACATCTTTTACGCAAACAGAAGGATTTTCTCCGGAAATATTAGCAGAGGTACAGGTAATAGGAGCATCTAAAATTTCCATTATTTTTTTACAAATCAAACAATCCGGAATACGCAGACCAATATTATTTCTACCTGCGGTTAAAGTTGCGGGGACAATTGATCTTTTTCTTAAAACAATGGTTATTGGCCCTGGCCAGATTTTTTTTAATATTCGTTCTATTTTATCATCTATAAAAGCAATCTCTTTTGCCATATCTATATCTTTTACCATTACCGGAACTGGTTTATTTAGCGGTCTCTTTTTTATTTTAAATAATCTTTCTACAGAAGAAACCCTTAATGCGTCTACTCCTAATCCATAAATAGTATCCGTAGGATAAACTACTGCACCACCCAACCTTATTACCCTCACTGCCTTTTCTATATTGTTTATATCTGGATTTGAAAAATTAATTTTAAGAATCTCCATTTTTGGATTTTTCCTTTCTTTTATTTAAAAATTCGTTAGCCATCTTGAGAATCTCTTTACTATTTCTAAACTTTAAAAGCTTCATTGCCTTATTAAAATCCAACCATTTGTACCCAACGTGTTCAAAAGATAATTTCACTTTTTTTGTTTTTGCTTCAGCCAACAAAAAAGTAACAATTTTAAATACAGTTTTTCCTTTTAATCTGTAAAAATATTTAATCCAATGCTTAAAATTAGAGATAAATACAACTCTGCTTATCCCTGTTTCTTCTTTTATTTCTCTTCTTACTGTATCTTCTATTTTTTCTCCCTTTTCAATATTTCCCTTTGGGAAATCCCAATGTCCCAATGAGTGCTTTAAAAGAAGATACTTTATTTTTTTATTTTCCCTTACAAATAAAACCGCTCCCGCAGATTTCTCAATTGGCATAATAAAATTTACATAACCAAAACAATAAGAAATAATTTATTTACCCCGCACCACGGCTGTTAAGTCTTGGTACAAAGTTAAGCCGTGGAATAAGAACTTACTTTGCACATTTTAGACAATATCTTGCCTCAGGACAAACCAAAAGACGGTCAATTTCAATCTCTTTATGGCACTTTTCGCATATGCCGTAATCCTTTCCATTCCTTATTTTTTCCAATGCATCATTAATATCTTTCAATCTTTTTTCCAATGCATACTCTACAGGTAAAAGAGACTCATATTCTTCCACTTCATCTGCTTTTTCTTCTAACTTCCTTCCCATTTGAGGATGAATAGTATCCCAATCTCCCTTTGGTTTTTTGTCTTCTTTGGCAAATTCCTCCAATTCTTCAGTTATTCTTTCTTTTTCCCTTTCCAGCTTCTCTTCTAATTTTTTTAGTAATTCTTTGTCCATATGAAGTTATTCTACCATATTTTCTCTCAAATGCAAATTTTAGCAAAATAAAAAGGGGCAGTATTGACTTTGCCCCTTATTTTTGTTATACTAAGGGGGCATTGAGACCCCCAAAAATTCCTTACTATATAGGGCAATGCCCCCTTGCCTCTCTGCTTTATATATTATATTAAGAGAGGCATTTTTTTCTAAAACCGACCGTGGGCAGTATAATATAAAGAGCTGTTAAAAAGAACTAAAAAAGAAGAAAAAAAGAGAATCCCTACAGTCAGTTTTAGTTATTTATATTTTATCATTACACTCTATTCTCTGTCAATATGCATAAATATCATAAAAATATAATATCTTAAATTTTGGCTTAAATAAAAGAAAAAATTCAATCAAAAAACAGCAAAATCTTTTGCTGTTTTTAAGTTATCCACAACTTTTCCACTTTATTTAATAATTTGCTTTTATTTGGGTATCTAAAATGTAATACATAGAATCCTTAGAAGTAGTAATTATCAATTTATCATAAACTATAGTGTAATCAATGGTCAAATCTGGATTAGGAAGGTTTATATATCGAATAGAAACATCTCTGTAAACATTATCCTGAAACTCTTCTGTAGCAGGTTGACCAATTTTCTCCTCTAAAAATATTGGCTTGATGTCTTCAATCAAATTTTTCTCCCAATCTTTTAATAAAATTTTCAAAAGATCTTTATCTTTAATCTCAACTACCAAACCGGTTCTTTTTGTAAATGAATCTTTTTGTAAATATATAAAGAAAGTAAACTGGTCGCCAAAACAATACTTTACTTCTGACGGAATATTTATTCCTAAATATGTAGCGAGTTCATCAAGATTAAGGTATTTTATTTCGCCGTCAACTAATTTTACAAGAATTCTTGTAATTTTACCGCTACTTATTCCTTCTTTAACTTTCTTTAATTTGTCCAGTAGAAGATCCTCGTTGCCCTTTTTAATAATAATGGTCTTTATTCTGTCTACGCCAATAAGCGAATTCGGAATTTTGGGTTCTTTGGGAGCACAATTTTCGTCGCTTATACACTTATTCTCGCCCTCTCCTTCTATTAACACACATTTATAATTTCTACACTCATAATGTGAAGGAGGGACTCTCAAATATTTCCACCAATAAATAAATCCCCCAATACCACCTAAAACTAAAATCACTATAAGGCCGACTAAAACATACTCAAGAAAACAGAGTAATTCTTTTGTTTTGTTTTTTAAATTCCTTTTAAATAATGCAATCTTCAATGCTCTAATTTTCTTTTTCTCTTCCTTTTCCTTCCTTTTTCTTTCTTCCTCCTCTTTTTTTATTCTTTCTTTTTCCTTTCGCCCCTCCTCTTCTTTTCTTCTTTTTTCCTCTTCCTCTCTTAACTTCTTTAACCTCTCTTCCTCTTTTTTTCTCTCTTCTTCCTTATTTTTCTTCTCCCATTCCAACTTTTGCTCAATCTCTTTCTGTGATACCGTAAACTTTTGCGCTGATTCTTCTTCTTGGCCATCTTCTTTCCTCGACTGAAAAGAAACTTCTCCTAATTTAGATAGGTCCTGCTGCATTGTGCGGATATCATATTTATTATTCTCAACTTCAAAATTTTTCACCTCCATAAAATTTTTGTTTGTTATGATAAAATAAAAAAATACGCAAATATTAATTTCATCTTCTTCTGTCTAATCCTTTTAAAGTTAACTGAATTCTTCCCTGTTCGTCTATGTTTTTTACCATTACCGGAATTATATCCCCTACCCTCACAACATCTTCCACTCTTCTTACTTTGTATGGAGCTAATTCTGAAATATGAATTAAACCTTCGTGACCGGGTAAAATTTCTACAAAAGCACCGAAATCCACAATTCTTTTAACTTTTCCCTGAAAAACCTCTCCGGCTTTAATTTCTCTAGTTATATTTTTAATCCATTGCAATGCCTTTTTCGCGGCAATCTCGTCATCAGAAGTAATGTAAATCAATCCATTCTCTTTGATATCAATTTTCACACCCGTCTCCTCTATAATCTCATTTATTGTCTTTCCCTGCGGCCCTATTACATCCCTTATTTTTTCTGGATTAATCTGCAAGGTTAAAATTCTCGGAGCGTTTGGAGAAAGTTCCTTTCTTGGTTTATCAATAACTTTATTCATTATGCCCAAAATTTTTTCCCTCGCTTCCTTCGCTTGATAAAACGCTTGCTTTAAAATTTTTACATCCACCCCCTCTACTTTTACATCCATCTGCAAAGAAGTAATCCCATTGGAAGTACCAGCTATTTTCAAATCCATATCCCCATGATGATCTTCAGGCCCCTGAATGTCCGTTAAAACTTTGTATGTAGACCCTGAATCATCCATCATTAGCCCCATAGCAATGCCAGTAACATTTCTTTTAATCGGAACACCCGCATCCATTAAAGCCAGAGAAGCAGAAGAAGTAGAAGCCATAGAAGAAGATCCTCTGGAAGAAAGAATCTCTGAAACTACCCTGATAGTATAAGGAAAATCTTCTTCTTTTGGTAAAACAGGCACAATAGCTCTTTCCGCCAATGCACTGTGGCCAATTTCTCTTCTTCCCGGGCCCCTTACAGGTCCGGTTTCTCCAACACAATAAGGGGGAAAATTGTAGTGGTGAAAAAACTTCTTCTTTGTTTCTACTTCCATTCCATCAATTATCTGTTCATCTCCTGGAGCGCCCAATGTCACCACAGAAAGAGAGTGAGTTTTTCCTCTTTTAAACAGCCCCGAGCCATGAGTTTTTGGTAAAAATCCTATTTTACAACTAATCTCTCTTAACTCATTCAATTTTCTGCCATCAGGCCTTTTTTCCTTCTCTAAAATATTTTTGTGAATTAAATCATCTACCTCTTTTTCAAAAACTAAACCTGCTTCTCTTATCTCTTTTTCTGTGTATCCGTTATTTAACAAATACCCCTTAAGCTCTTCTGATAAATTAGATAATGCATCATCAGAAGAGTCTTCAAGCGCTTTTTCTAATTTAGATTTAAGAAATTCTTTTACTATATCTGTAAGTTTAGTGTCCGGATTAGCGATTTCTAGTTCTTTTTTTGCAGGATTTATCTTCTTGGCAATTTCTTTTTGGAATTGAATAATTTTCTCAATCTTGGGCAAAGAAAATTCTATACCCGATAATAAAATATCCTCTTTTATTTCTTTTCCTCCGCCTTCTAACATATTTATTTTTCCTTTCTTGCCTGCCACTATTAAATCTAAATCACTATCTTCTCTCTGGGAATAAGAAGGATTAACAATCCAATTTAAAGAATCTTTAGAATCTTTTTCTCTGGCAATCCTTATCCCGCCTATAGGGCCATTCCAAGGAATATCAGAGATACTTAAAGCGCAAGATGCGCCGATTAAACCAAGAATGTCAGGATCATTTTCTTTATCAAAAGAAAGAACAGTAATAATTATTTGGATTTCGTTTCTAATTCTTTTGTCAAATAATGGCCTTATTGCTCTGTCAATTAATCTCGCTGTTAAAATTGCCTCATCAGAAGGCCTGCCTTCTCTTTTTATAAATCTTGAACTCTTTATTTTGCCGGCGGCATAAAGTTTTTCTTCATAATCAACTGTCAAAGGCAAATAATCAACATCCTTTGGGTGTTTACTTAAAGTTGCAGTCACTAAAACCGTAGTTCCTTCATAACTTACCACTACAGAACCGTTCGCTTGAGGAGCTAATTCCCCTACTTGTATTTTTAGCTCTTTTCCATCTATCTCTGTTTTGAACTCCATGAATTTGCTATTTATTATTACAATTTAAACACCTTCTTTAAAATACTCCTACGCGAAGTACGTGGAACTAACTTCTTTTCTTTTTTTAAAAAATACCTACTCTCTCCTAAATCAATAAAATCATCCGCGGACTCCTTTAGCTTAGAAGAAGTGCTTTTAGAAAACGCAAGAACCTCCACTTGTTTTCCCTGATTCTTTAAATATTCTACCAAAGGAACAAAATCACCGTCTCCACTTATTAAAACAATTACATCCAAAGAAGGTGCCAATCTTATAGCATCTACGGTAATTCCTACATCCCAATCTGCTTTTTTAAGTCCGCCGTAAAAAATTTGAAGATCTTTCACTCTTGTTTCAATTCCTATTTTCTGTAATGCCTCAAAAAAATGCGCCTCTTCTCTCGTCTCGGTCCTAATTACATAAGCAATTGCCCTTATAAGCTTCCTTCCTGCCACCGCCGTTTTTAAAACTTCTTTAAAATTAACTCTTGAATTGTAAAGATTTTTTGCAGAGTGATATAAATTTTGAACATCTATTAAAACTCCTATTCTTTGTTCTTTATGTTTAATTACAGGCATAATTTAAGATTTGGCAATGAGAATTGATACAACTATTTTCTCAATCCTAATTTTTTAACAAGAGCACTGTATCTTTTTGGATATTCTTCTTTCAAGTAATCCAACAATCTTTTTCGTTTTGAAACCATTTGTAAAAGCCCCCTACGAGAATGATTGTCTTTAGGATGCTTCTTTAAATGAGAGGATAATCGCTTAATTTCTTCGGTAAAAATAGCAATCTGCACTTCGTAGGAGCCAGTATCTTTATTATGAATCCTGTATTTAGATATAATTTTTTCTTTTTCTTTGGTAGTTAAAGACATGGTAGATATATTATCAACAATAAATGGCATAAATAACCGATAAATAGAGCCTGGCAATATTCCGATGAATTATTTTATGTATGTATCTTAGCATAAAAACAAAAAACAGGCAATATTTACCCTGTACCAGTAGAAAATCACGGCTTACCCCACATCATGGCTATGAAGCCATAGTATAGGATAAATCTGAATAAAGAGGCAACTATATTAAGAACAATCAGCTACCTCTAAGAAAATTCTTTAATTGCTTAAACGTTTTTGTATTTATGATATCCTTCTTTTCTGCCCATCCCCTACGTGCCTGATAAACTCCAAATTCCATATATCTCAACTGATCTTTATGATGAGCGTCCGTATTAATTACCATTTTTATTCCCATTTCTTTTGCTTTTTTAATATTTATATCATTCAAATCTAACCTTTCTGGATATGAATTTATTTCCAAAACTACATTAAACTGTTTTGCCGCTCTTAAAAGTCTATCTATATCTATCTCATACTCATCTCTTTTCTTCAAAATTCTGCCTGTGGGATGCGAAATAATTTTGATATAGGGATTTTTCATTGCGCTTATAATTCTTTCGGTCATCTTATTCTTTTTCATTCTAAAATTAGAATGAATTCCCGCAATGGCATAATCTAATCGTTTTAAGGCGCTATCAGAAATATCAATTCTGCCATCTTTTAATATATTTGTCTCCGCCCCGTGAAAAATGCGGAAATTTATTCCATTTTTTTTAAATTTAGAATTCAATTTGTCAATTTCTTTTTTCTGCTGTGATAATTGTCTTTCGTTTAAGCCGTGTTCTATTTTCAAAAATTTAGTATGGTCAGTTATCCCGAGATACTGATAGTTTCTTAAAATAGCCGACTGCGCCATCTCTTCTATAGAGTTTTTTCCTCCATCCCAGTTAGAATGACAATGCAAATCTCCTTTAATATCTTTCAATTCCACTAATCTCGGCAATTTTCCTTCCAGAGAGAGCTCAATTTCGCCTCTGTTTTCTCTTATTTCTGGCGGCATCCATCTCATCCCTAATACAGCATAAACATCCTCTTCTGTTCTGCCTGCTATCTTTTTATTCCCTTTAAATACGCCGTATTCATTTAACTTTAGTCCTTTTTTAATGGCAATTTTCCTTGTTGCTATATTATGCTCTTTTGAGCCGGTAAAATACTGCAATGCGGAACCAAAACTATCTTCGGCAATCACCCTCAAATCTATATCAAATCCTTGCTCTGTTCTAACCGACGACTTAGTAGGCCCCTTCCCCCAAATCTTCACAATCCCCGGCATAGACACAAAAAAATCCATTACCCTTTCTGGCTCATTGCAAACCACTAAAATATCCACATCCCCTATGGTCTCTTTCTTCCTTCTAACTGACCCTGCCAAAGATATTTGCCTCACTTCTTTTAAAGAACCGATTTTCTCTATTATGTTATGCGCTACCGGCAAAATTTCTCCCAATAAAAATCTCCCCTTACTTCTCTTAAAAAATGCGATTCCCTGCAAAATATTTTTCTCTGTTTTCTCGCCAAAGCCAAACAACGGAGCAATTTTATGCGCTTTTGCCGCTTTTTCCAAGTCCTTAATATTTTTTATCCTCAATTTCTTATACAATACTTTTGCTTTCTTTGGCCCCATCCCCTCTATCGCGACCAACTCTTCTAAAT
>Ga0164310_10001059_pt1 | contig 15232 bp, 16 predicted proteins | sample GuaBasSedimGuay1_FD_121795 | JGI IMG/M metagenome (GOLD analysis project Ga0164310, IMG submission 121795) | Subseafloor sediment microbial communities from Guaymas Basin, Gulf of California, Mexico - Guay1, Core 4569-9, 0-3 cm | ecosystem: Environmental > Aquatic > Marine > Hydrothermal vents... | reverse complement strand
TCGCTGAACTTTCTCGTTTTGTTTTCGCTCAAGCCCAGCTCTGTGGGAAACAGGATATCCTTGGGGACTACCCGAAAATTGAATCAAATTCCATCAGCCCTTCATCATGCGCTGAAGCGCATACTACAAACATTAAGTTATAGGAACGATGAAGATAGGCAAGCTCAGAGAGGTTACCCTAACTGGGTCCCGCTATCAGATCGGCAAACAGGCTGGAGAGGGCGCGGCTGATGTTATCCATCGTATGGTGCGCCAGCATCATAAAGAGCGACTCAGCCGCAAGGACGACGCTTTCAAATCCGCTCTGCACCGGCTGGAGAAGAATACCCTCCAGATAGCCCCAGAGTTTCTGGAGGAAATTGACGGGATCGCCGATGGGTGCGGCCTTCCCTTTGAAGAGATCTTGGCCTATAACTGCTTGACAGAAATGGTAGGTGTACCCGTGGGGGGCTGCACCAACTTCGCCTTTGCTGATACCGAGGTAGGTCCTGCCATCGCCAAGACCAACGATGGAGATACACCGGGTCTGGATTGGTTTTATCTTATAGAGCGTATCTACCACAACGATGGACGAGGACTGTTAATAGTCACCTGGGCGGGAACAGTCTGGCTTGTTGCAGGTGTAAACTCGCATGGGCTGGCTATAACCGGGGCGAGTTGCGACGGCACAGAGGAGAACTGGGACGGTTTGCCGACCAATATGCTCACCCGGCTCGCACTGGAAAGATGCCGCTCTGTAGAGGAGGCAGTGCCTCTTCTCTCCGGAACTCCAATCACTCTGCATTCTATGAACATTACCTTGGCCGACAGCGGAGGAGCTTTGGTGGTTTTGGAAAAATCACCTACAGACTGCGCCCTACGAAGGCCGAAAAACAGTGCCATCTTCTGTGTCAATCACTTCCTCACCCCCGGGATGTTCGCCAGGAATAACAACTATGGGCGGGAGTATCTTGAGAATTCTGAAAGACGTCAGCGGCATCTGACCGAGGTGCTCTTCAGACCGGATACCGAGCATTCGGTCAAGAAGATGGAAGAGATCTTGAAGGACGGTAAATCTCCAGGAGCAGTATGTCAACTGGGGCAGGAGAATTTCTACACCGCACTGGCTGCGATTCTGCTGCCGAAACCCAAGGTCATGAAGGTCGTTCTGGGACCACCTTGTGAGGGCGAATTTCAAGAATATAGGCTTTAAGAGATTCAAACGGATTGAGGAGGGTTTCTGAAGATGAGGACAAAAAGACTGCCAAAGGAACTTAAGATTGTGAAGTATGAGAACCCAGAGATCATCAGGAGTAGATACCCCTTTTCCTACGAAAGATTTGATCAGCCCAAACTCGTTGAGCTCCGCCGAAGGCATAAACTGGATGAGGTGGTAAACCCCGTTAGATGTTCACTATCTAACGGGGTAAAGGATGCAAAGAGTGAGTTTGAGAAATTCGTCCTTCTCAGGGACTGGGTGAAGTCGCGCTGGGCACACGGCTGGGACGAATCGAAAGCTACAGATCTCTCTGATGGACTTGCCATTTTAGAAGATGCAGAACGGGGACTCGAGTTCTGCTGCGGAACCTATGCGCTCCTCTTTGTCCAGTGTGTCCTCAGCCTGGGATATCAGGCAAGAAGACTCAGCATCTCTAAAATAGAGACCGATTTCATCACCCCTGATGAGGGAAATGTCGGACACTCGGTGCCGGAGGTCTGGTCGAACGAATTTGGGAAATGGGTGATAATGGATCCAGACATAAATGCCCACTACGAACATAAGGGCATCCCCCTTTCGGCTTATGAGATAAGGGACTTTTGGCTCAAAGGGAAATGGCAGGAAGTGAAGCTTGTCCGAGGTAAATCCCCGTTTGTCCACTCCCAAAAGCCGCCCAAGATATGGGCCAAGGAAGGGATAGAGAGGGTGGAGAGGGAATTCGATAAGTTTATGAGATACAATACAATGGACTATTATCATTACCTCGTAGTGGAGATGGGAAACGACTACTTCTCATCAAAGAAGGATAAAGCTAAAGTGGGCTGGGTCGATGAGTTCTCACCTCCGCGACTTGTGCGTTGTAATGTGGCAGTGCAACACCCTCAGACCCAAAACCTCTCCGACCTATACTGGACCCTCAACCAGACTCACATCACCTTGAGATGTGCGGGCAGGGATAGCTCCCAACCGACTCCTCTGTTGAAAGTGGAGCTTGAGACGGTGACTCCCAATTTCGATAGGTTCCTGGTGAAGATCGACGATGGGAAATGGAGAACAAGACCTGCAACATTTAAATGGAGGTTGAAGGAAGGGGATAACACAATAAGAGCTAAGTCGATAAACAAATTTGGGATAGAAGGTATTGAAAGCATGATAACGGTGAGGTACAGAAAGCAATTTCACCAAAAGGAGGGTTATTAGAGCGTGAGCACCCTATATTTGTTAGGCACAGGCACTCCTACCCCCACGAGGTTACGATTTGGGACCTCATACGTTTTACAACTGAGCAAGGACTGCTTGATGTTCGATTGTGGACCAGCCACTACTTACAAGCTCGTTAAAGCCGGACTGTTCCCGACCCAGATTGATTTTCTATTTTTTACCCATCACCATTTCGACCACAATTCGGACTATCCATGCTTCCTATTGTGCCGCTGGGATCAGAGTATAGGCAAAGAAAATCGTTTGCAGGTCTATGGCCCTCCGCCCACTAAATGGATAACCGAACGCCTTATCGGAGAGGAGGGGGCATTTTGCCACGATTGGAAGGCTCGTGTGGAAGCACCAGTCAGTCAGAGCGTGTATGTTAACCGGGGTGGCTTATTGCCGCGTCCCAAGCCATCCTTGGATGTTAGGGATATTGGCCCAGGGATGGTGGTAAGACACAGTCATTGGGAAGTGACAGCTGCACGCGCTCACCATGTTGAACCTTGGCTTGAATCGCTCGCTTACCGCGTGGATTCAGAAGAAGGAAGCATTGTATTCGCTGGCGATACAGCCCCTTGTGAATCGGTCAGTGACCTTGCTCAGGGGACCGACGTGCTTGTCGTCAATTGTTGGGACCATCAGGAGACAATGGAGCAAAATGGTGAAGCAGTTGGTCAAACAGGAACTCTGGATGCAGCGAGAATAGCACAGGAGGCCGGTGCCAAGAAACTTATTCTTACCCATATCGGTCAACATCTTGCCAAACCTGGCTCCAGAGAGAAGGGGATAGCGGATATTGCATCTATTTACCAGGGTGAGATCGTCTTTGGGGAGGAACTGATGAGTCTTGAGATCTGGTAATTTTGTTGCTCCGTTGGTAAAAGGATTCTATTGAAAAAGGCCAATTTTACAGAAAACATCCTCCGTTCTATCTTCAAAAGAGATGTAGGAGGCGTCTCCAGACGCTGATGGAATCGGGCTCTGGAGAACCCTCCCACAGAAATAGACATGTGAAGTGAGCCCACACTATTGGCAACAACTGCATTTTTCGACAGAATCTAAAAAGTGGTAAAATCGAACAAAGGGAGGGATGAAGATGCAAAGCCCAAGTTCTATTCTGATTTTAACCGATCAAAATAGTGAGAACAAGTTGTCATCTTATATCACCGAAATCCTCCAAATGGAGGGATTCCTTGAGTACGAGGTCAAAGATCTGTCCGGCTCTGAACTCGATGTGGACGAACTCTTGCGGCACGATATCGTTGTCCTTTCTAACATCCCCCTCAGTTCTAGCCAAAAAGCTATCCTCACAGCCTATGTCCAGAAAGGGGGAGGGCTCATCGGACTCCGTCCACCTAAAGAGCTGGGTTTCCTCTTTAGAGTGAGACCACTGGGGGATACGCTCTCCGAGAGGTATATCAAGCTGGAAACCCAGCATCCGCTTTCAGAGGGGATGGAGGCGGAGACTCTCCAGTATCACGGAGAGGCCGACATTTACGCTCTGAACGGCGCCCAGCCATTGGCTTATCTCTGTCAGGATTTGGATTGTCCTACCCGTTATCCTGCCATCGCCACTCATGAGTACGCCCGAGGGCGCACAGCCATCTTCGCTTATGATTTAGCCGCTTCGACCGTTCTTTTCCACCAGGGACGTTCTTCCCAGTCGAGCATTGGGGACTATCCTGACCCCGATAGCGACGGTATGTTTAAACCCACCGACCTCTTTCTAAATCAAATCGACATCCGTCTCAAACACATTCCGCAGGCGGATATCCAGCAGGATATTTTGGTCAACATAATCGAGTGGATGGCCGGGTTTACCAAGCCATTGCCCCGCGTCTGGTATTTTCCGGACAGAGAGAAAGGACTGGTGTTCATCGGTGGGGATAGCGACGGTATGAACCTCAAGGATTTTGAGACGACAATTTCAACAGTAGAAAAATACAGCGGGGTTTTCACCACCTACCTGATGGAAGAACAATATGGAGTTGTTACCCCTCAGGAGGAACAGAGCTTGAGAGAAAAAGGGCACAGCTTCGGTCCTCACCTCTGGCATGGGCAAAGGCCTTCTCTCTCTGAAAAGCGACAGGGGATAAAAGAGGAAATCAAGCATTTTCGAGAATGTTACGGTTACACTCCACTGAGCAGCCGGGGCCATTCGGTCATCTGGGTGGGATGGACTGAGCAGGCGAAATATTTATCCGAAAGTGGAATCCGCCTGAGTTGCGACTTTACCGGCGGAAAGTACATCGGTGCAGGCTATGTGACAGGCAGTGGACTCCCTTGGAAATTTATTAACAAAGAAGGGCACATTCTTGATATTTACGAACAGCCTTATCAAATCTGTGACGACGGTAGCATGCATGACAAATCCTGTCTCCCCCCTTTGACCCTTGAGGAAGCGATCCAGCGCTCCTATGAATTTATGGATGCTGCCTTTAAGAAATATCACACCGTATTCCAGCTCAGCCTCCACCCCATCTATATCGGTGGTTCAGCGGATTTACCCAGTAAAGAATGGCTGGAGGCGGTGTTGGCCAAATGCAAACAGGAGAATCTGCGTACGGTAAGTGCTGACGAGTGGGTGAGGTTCAACGACGGACGTAGGGCTATCGAATTCAGAAGGTTAGAATACTACCCCAAAAGGGGAGTACTAACCTTCGATTTCAAGGGCTCAATACCTGTTAAAGGCATAACACTTATGCTTCCTGTGAAGCACTTGGGTAGGGCAGTTAGCTCAGTTGCTGTTGACAATGCACCGGTTGAGTATAATCTCACTGCACTGGGTGGTACCGAATACGCTGTTTTTGTTGTGGATATAAGACACACTGAATGGCACAGGGTAGAGGCAAACTATACGGGAGAGCAATCGTTTGTAGGGGAGAGCTTTCGGTAGAATGTTGTTCGAATAGATATAATCGTTGTCTGTAGGGGTTTTCAGTTTCTCTTAGAAGATTGAGGTCCGGACCGCCAAACAGTGAAATTGAAAGGGGCGAAGGTTAGGAGTAGCGAAACATCAGCTTTGTTAGGTGGTACCAAGGCGAATAGCAATAAGGAATAGCTGGCCTATGCCAGCCGCTTGCTGTTTTCCGGTCAGAAGGAGAAAACGGCCGTGTTAGAGGTGCTGAACTCCTCAAATGTCTATGCTCCTATTCAGGCCTTTGAAGAGGAGTTTGCTGCCTATGAGGGAACCGGGTTTGCGTTAGCTCACAATAACGGTACTTCCGCTATCCATGCTCCCTATTTCGCTGCGGGGTTGAAGCCCGGCGATGAGGTCATCGTCTCCGCCTACACCTGGCACCTTCATGTTTCGCAGATTTTGGCTCTGCATGCCATCCCCGTGTTCTGCGATATCGACCCCAAAAGTGCCTGCATATAGCGGAGGACATCGAACGGAAGATATCCTCTCGGACCAGGGCTATCTCGGTAGTGCATCCCTATGGGGCAGTGGCCCCGATGAATGAGATCAAAGAGATCGCCCGGAGACACAACTTAGCCGTCATTGAGGATTGCTCCCACGCCCATGGTGCGCTTTACAAGGGCCGCAAGGTGGGTACTATCGGTGACATCGGCTGCTTCAGCTTCCAGGCCTCCAAGCTCGTGACGGCCATTGAGGGCGGCGTGCTGGTCACGGATAAGGAGGAGTACTACGAACGTGCCTGCGTATTAGGACACTACGAGCGTATTCCTAAGCTTAAGTCGCCTCACTACCGCAAGTACTACAATCCGGAAAAGGTCCAGGCGCCCACATGCTTCGGATTCAAGTACCGCATGCATCCTATTGCTGCGGCCATCGCCCGGGTTCAGCTCAAGCACATAGATGAGTGGAACCGGGTGCGGCGGCGCAACCTCGCCTATCTTACCGAACGGCTCACGGCTGACCGAGGGGTTCGAGCCACCGTATGAATCCCCTGGTACCCAGAGGACATGGCTGAACTGCATCTGCCAGTACTATCAGGAGAAAATAGGACGAGTACCAAGGGAGCGTTTCATCCAGGCCCTGAGGGCAGAAGGCCTGCCTGCTGCCGGAGGCCGCACTGGATACCCGCCGGTCTACTGGAATCCGCTGTACGAGGAGCGCAATATGTGGGTTGAGGGTTACCCCTTTGATGCCCCCTATGTGAGTCGCAAAGTTACCTATGAACGAGGGATGTGCCCTGAGGCAGAGGCTTACTGGCAGCGAACCGTGGGATTGCCCGTGCTGCACCGCCAAGTTAGCCAGGAGCTTTTAGATGAAATAGTGGAGGCAGTGGCGAAGGTGGCGCGAAACCTCAAGGATCTGAAGCATGCATAGTACCAGATTTGAAGCTCCAAAGAAAAGGGGGAGGCACGTCTCAAATCTGCTTGCCCCTTTTCTTTTTGATTCCGAGGAGCCTTCCTTGCTGACAACAGCAGCCAAGGTTGGCAAAATATCTCTTGACTTGCCGCCATGTTTTGTATATTTTAACTCACAGGACAGAAACCAGTCTCCAGATAACTGAAACCTTTAACCTTAATAGATAAGGAGGCAAAGGATGAGACGGTTATGGAATTTCTCTTTAGTCGTTGTCGTAACGACCTTCTTGGTTGGATGTGCGACTACAGGCCGAAGGCCGCTGATTTCAAACGAAGAACTCCTGCAGCAGATAAACCTGCTGAAGCAGAGAAGCGAGACAGACTCGCTGGCTCTGACCAGAATCGATGCGCTTGAGCGTCAGATAAAGCGGTCGCAGCAGGAACTGCGGAAAAGCATTCAAGGCTTGAGTGAGCGAGAAACTAACCTGGAAACCCGGATGACTATTCTGGGCGACCGGTTGGAGAAGCTGGAGAAGGGCACTATCGGTGCACCAGAAGTGAAGGCCCCTACCTTGACTACCCCTTCGCGGCTGAGGAGTCACAAAAAAACAGGAGTCCCCTCTTACAAAGAAGCGCTTCAAGATTATCTTGCTGGGAGGTATCGTCAGGCCATCACAAAATTCTCCCAGTTCATTTGGGGCAATCCCGATAGCGATTTGAGCGATAACGCCCAGTATTGGATTGGTGAATGTTACTACGGTCTGAACAATTATCGGCAGGCTTTGGCTGAATTCCAGAAGACTTTTCTCTACCCCAACAGTAACAAAGCAGACGCCGCTCAGCTTAAGATTGGCTACTGTTATTTAGAACTGGGGGAGAAGACCAGAGCCCTGGCCGAATTCAAGAAGCTCCTTTCCCAGTATCCCGACAGTGAGTATGTGGGAAAAGCCAAAAAGATGATAGCCCAGTTGCAGGGTTACTGAGAATCCCAGGAAAAGGGGTGAGTTTCTGAAGAGAACGGAAGAGAGAAAGGGGCGTGGATACCGCTTCTTGGTTGTCTGGCCCCTAAGGTTTCTTGTCCAGCCGCTGCTTTCATGCCTTTTGGTGCTGCCAGCCTTTGGGGCTGACAAAGCAGTGCTGAGCAACCTGGAACTGTTGCGAGAAGCTCTGGGTCAAGTCACAGAGGAAGTACTAAGAAGGTGTCCTTCCGGGAGTTTGCTTTCCCCGGTGTCGGTCGTTGCAGAGGACGAAAACGAGGCTAACTGGTTGGTAGAGAGTGTCTTCACTGAGCGGCTGACCGAACAGGGACTGAGAGTCTTGCAAGGTCAGCAGATAACGCAGGGAGAGGCTATCCAGTCTCAAACAGAGCTTCTTTTTAAGATTGTTCAGCTTCGCATATCCTATCCTGGACATAGACGGCACGGGATGCTGGGCAGCAAATGGGTCAGGCGTCTGGCCCAGGTGAAACTCTCTGTGCAATTGGCCTCCAGTGGAAGAGTGGTCTGGCTGGATCATATCGGTGCTTCCATTGAAGACGAGTTCCCCCGCAGGTCCCTCAGCTGGGTAGAAAACAGCCCATACCCATTTACGAAGGCCGAGTTTAAAGAGACCGATTGGAATAAGTTTTTGGAACCGGCGATCGTCTCAACAGTGGTAGGAGGATTGGTTTATCTGTTCTATTCCAGCAGATTGTGAGCCAAAGGAGATGAGTTGCGATATTTATATTTAGCCCTTTTAGTGTCTATAATCACCATTGCTGGATGCAGTTCCCAGAAGTTAAATACTCCGGTTACCGCCTCGGATTATTATCAAAGGGGGGAAAGGTTCTTAAACAAGAAAGACTATCTGAAAGCTATAGAGGCTTTTCGTACCATTACCACCAACTTCCCTGGGTCAGACCTGGTTGACGATGCCCAATATGGACTTGGGGAGGCCTATTTTCGCTCTGGTGAGTATTCCTCTGCTATATCTGAGTACGAGAAGCTGAGCAGAGAATACCCTCTGAGCGGGTATGTGGAGAAGGCGCAGTTCAGGATTGGGCAGTGTTACCTGCGCCAGTCTCTTCCTGCCCAGCTTGACCAGGAGAATACCTACCGGGCGCTGGAAAGATTCAACCGTTTTATCCAGGAGTATCCCGACAGCGATTTGATACCACAGGCCAGACAGAAAATCCTGCAGTGCCGGACTAAACTGGCGGAGAAAGATTATCTAAACGGCAGACTTTATGCAAGACTGAGGGCCTTTGATGCTGCCCTCTATTATTATCAGAAGGTGGTCGACCAGTTCGGTGAGACCAAATGGTCTGCCCTGGCGCAGCTGGAAATAGGTGAAATCCTGTTGAAGCAGGGGAAAAAAGACCAGGCCTTGAGGGCTTTCCAGAGAGCACTGGCCAGCAGTTCAGACAAAAAGCTGAAAAAGAGAGCTTTGCAGAGGATAAAGAAAATAGGGGAAGATAAGTGAACGGAGCAGAAGGCTTAACTGTGGGGATTTTGGGGGGTACTTTTGACCCGGTTCACATCGGGCACCTGATCGTGGCCGAGGAGATCCGGGTCAGGTGCAATTTGCAGAAGATTCTCTTCATCCCTTCAGCACACCCACCCCACAAGGCTGCTCGAGAAATCACACCGCCCCAACTGAGATGGGAGATGGTCTGCTTGGCGATCCAGGATAATCCTTATTTTGAAGCCTCGGCCATCGAAATAGAACGAACAGGCCTGTCCTATACAGTGGATACCCTTGCCCAACTGAGAGGCATCTGGGATCAGAAAGCCCAGATGTCTCTTATTATCGGAACAGATGAAGCTATAGATGTCCCCACCTGGAAACAGCCTGAGCGAGTTTTTGACCTCTCTGCAGTACTTGTGGCCAATCGCCCTGGATTCGATATTAATACCATCGAGCTTCGATGGAGAAAGATGATGAAATTTGTGAGGGTGCCGCAGATAGAAGTCTCTTCCACTGCTATTCGCAGGCGGATAGTGGAGGGGAAGAGCATTAGATATCTGGTCCCCAGGCCTGTAGAAGAGTTCATCCGGGATAGGGGACTCTATCTAGACAGGTGAATTTGGAATCTCACTTTCAAACAAGGTTCAGCTATGGGTAACGTCCTTGATACTTTCCGGTTGCTCTGGTTTGCTATCTCAATTTTACTGTTGCCTTTGGTGGCAAGATCTGCGCAGTGGACTCAGGGAATTGGTGCTAAGGGAGGAATTGTCAACAGCATAGTTATCGCCCCCTGGAATTGTGACACGCTGTTTGCGGCCACTTTTGACGGGTTGCTGCTCAGTGCTGATGGAGGGGAGCGATGGAAGGGCTTTGGAGAGGGCCTTGAAGGCCATCACCTAAGGGTCCTCGCCGCCGATGCTGCCGATATCGGGACGCTATATATTGGCACCTACAATGGGGGCATCTTCCGAAGCACGGACAAAGGCAGAACCTGGGCTCCGGTGGGCCAATCTCTCTCTGGTTCCGATATCAGGTCTATCTTGATCGATCCCCAGGATCATCGTGTCCTCTATGTGGGCAGTTTCGGCGGTGGCGTGGCTCAGAGCACAGATCAAGGCGAATCCTGGACAGATATTTCTGCAGGGCTTCCCCTGAAGGAGGTGTCCGCCCTGGCCCTCATCCCTGGCAAACAGAAGGCGCTTTTAGCTGGGGTGTGGACAAAAGGCCTATTTAAGTATAGTCTTAGTCAAAAACAGTGGGATCCTTGCGCCAAGAGTCTGGCCACTGAGGCCATCACCTGCCTGGCAGTCGATCCCCGCAAACCTGAGACTGCATACGTCGGGACTTATGGAGGGGGAGTCTATGTGACGGAGAACGGGGGAGAAACTTGCAGCCAGCGTAACAAAGGGCTGACCAATCTTTACATCAAATCCTTAGCTGTGGATAGCTCCTCCACGGTTTACGCTGCCACCGATGGTGGCGGTGTTTTCAAAAGCCTCGACGGGGGAGAATCCTGGATTGCCGATAACGACGGACTGGAGCATAAGTACGATTACTGCATCACTGTCTCCGCTGATGCCTTAAAGGCGGTGTTCGTCGGAACCTGCTGGGGAGGAATCTACCGGAAGATCAAATAACCGACGTTGCTAAGAACAGAGCGGGAGGGAGGATGGACCCATTGAAGAATCGAGGATAACGGAGCGGGTGCCCCGGAGTTGTCAGTGAAAGCACGTCGACAACAGTCCGTGTCGCTAACCCGGTTGCTATACGCCATCCGCTTTTGGCGGATAATTGAAAGTAGGTGCCATATATATGTAAAAGTGTCACCGTAAGGCAAGATGCGTTGGGAATCTCAGGGGAAATCTTGCAAATCTTCAGGCAAAAGGGAGGAAGAAATGAAAAAGTATGGATTGGCTATGATTTTAGGAGGTGTTCTCATCTTTTCAGTCATTGCGAATGTCTTTGCGGAGGAGACTGTGGGTTGTCCTCACGATGTGGGCAAGGGCAAATTCAAAATTCGGAGCAAAGTAGCATATGTCCAGGCCCAAAAATGCTATTCTGATGAAGTATGTAAGGCCCTCCACGGCAGTTCGCCGTACCCGATGGATTATGATAAAATGGTTGATTTGCCTGATGGCTGGCACCAGAAGAAGACCATAATTGCCATTGGATTGGAGTATGGAATTATTGATAGGTTGAGTGTGGGAATCTTTACACCCTACGTCATGAATGATCTAAAGAGGCAAATCTGGTCAAAGAAAGCGGAAAAGACCGCATGGAAGGAAGTCAAGGATGATGGGCTTGAAGACCTTTGGCTCTCAGCCAAATATTTGGTATATTCAGAATCGCCTGGCTTGTTGGGTTTTGACTGGGAGGATGGCCTTTTCCTTGCCCTTAGTTACAAGCCTTCTATCAGTGCCAACCAGAAGATAACCAACGGCATAGGAAGCGGAACAGATGATTTCAAACTTGTAGCCCTTTTCCATCCTCACTTTACTGAAAACTTCTTTCTCTGTGGCGATGTATGGTACCAATACAGGGGCAAAGTTGAAGAAATAGATGGTTTCGCCAAGTCAGGCTGGGATCTGGGAGATAGATTTGGATATCGCATCTTCGTCGGATACGAGTCTCCTAACCATAAATTGGCTGTAGTCGGTGGCCCACAGGGTTGGATTGCCGGAAGTAACAAAGACAGAGACGGAAAGGAACTTGAAGACAGCAAGATGCATTCCCATGGGATGTTAGTAAAGTTCCGTTGGCAACCATTTGGTGATGAGGAGGCAGGATCCATAGACCTCGGTGTAAGGTTACCTTATGCGCATAAGACTGCTTTTGCTCCTGCTTTTATGCCAACCATTTGTGCTAGAAGAAAATTCTGACGAAAGGATACAGCGGATGGCGTATAACGGCGTGTTTGCGACGCTTTGCTAAATTGACTGAGCGCAATTTGGCAAACATGTATCCAATAGACAAACCTTTTTCTCATAATTTGAGACATAAACAAGGAATCTAAAGTGAAAATACTTCTGATTTATCCAAAGTATCCAGACACCTTCTGGAGTTTTAAACATGCCTTGAAGTTCATATTCAAGAAGGCAGTTAATCCACCCCTCGGGTTATTGACTGTGGCTGCGATGCTCCCCAAACAGTGGGAGAAAAAACTCGTTGATATGAATGTAACGACACTAAATGATAAGGATCTTGAATGGGGGGACTTTGTTTTTATCAGTGCTATGTCCATTCAAAGGGAATCTGTAAAAGAAGTCATTGCCAGATGCAAGAAAATGGGTGTTAAGATTGTGGCTGGCGGCCCTCTTTTTACGACTGGATATGAAGAGTTCACGGGTGTGGATCATTTCGTGCTCAATGAGGCTGAAATTACGCTACCGCAGTTCTTGAAAGATCTGAGAAATGGCGGTGCTAAACATGTCTACATCTCCAATCAGTGGGCCAATATGGAGGAGACACCAATCCCGCTTTGGGAGCTCATCGATATGAAGAAATACGCCACAATGAATATTCAGTATTCACGCGGGTGTCCTTTCAATTGTGAATTCTGTGATATCACGGTGCTTTATGGTCATAAGGTGCGAACAAAGAGCAAAGACCAAATATTGGCCGAATTGGAGAGCCTATACTCCCAAGGCTGGAGGGGTGGAGTATTTTTTGTCGATGATAACTTTATAGGGAATAAAGGGAAATTAAAAAGGGAAATCCTGCCCGCCATTATTGAATGGATGGAAAGAAAAAAGCGTCCCTTCTCTTTTAATACGGAGACATCTATAGACCTTTCCGACGACGAGGAACTTATGCGTTTGATGGTCAAAGCAGGATTCAATACGGTATTTGTCGGTATTGAAACTCCAGACGAGGGGAGTCTAACAGAATGCGCTAAGTTTCAAAACAAGAATCGTGATTTAGTCGCCTGCGTGCGGAAAATCCAGAGGTTTGGTTTACAGGTACAGGGAGGATTTATTGTTGGCTTCGATAATGACCTGCCTTCGATTTTCGAAAGACAAATCAGGTTTATTCAAAAAAGCGGCATTGTTACTGCAATGGTTGGCCTGTTGAATGCTCCCCGGGGCACAAGACTTTACCATCGTCTTGAAAAAGAAAATCGGCTGTTAGAGGATATTTCCGGCGACAATACAGACTGCTCAATAAATTTCACTCCCAAAATGGACTATACCACGCTGATCAATGGTTATAGAATGATTCTTTCTACAATCTATTCTCCTGCCTACTATTATGAACGGGTCAAAAGGTTTCTGAGAGAATATAAGCCGCCAGAAAAAGGGAAATTTCAATTTCGTTTTAGCTATCTTGGGTCATTTTTAAGGTCTATATTCCGTTTAGGAGTAATAGGGAGAGAAAGAGGTCATTATTGGGATCTTATTTTGTGGTCATTGTTTAAGTGTCCGCGATTTTTTCCATTGGCAATAACTTTTACAATCTATGGTTTCCATTTTCGGAAGATTATCGAAAAATATGTGTAAGATACCTAGGAAGGGGAAGTTCGCTGTAGCGCCCTTTGAAGAGCCGAAGTGAGGCGATTTTTTGCGCGAGAAATAGTGTCTATTTATCCGCAAAGAGCTCCGGTCGAAAAGGCTGATCTTGCATAAAACGTCCTCTATTCTACCCTGAAAAACAGCTATGGGAGGCGTTTCCAGATGCCGACAAAATCGGGCTCTGCAAGAGCCTCCCAGAGAAATATACACTTGAGGTGAGCTCGCACTGCTGCCAGGGTCTCTATTATTTGACAGGGGCCAAAAAGTAGCGAAACTGTCATCCTGAGCGGAGCAAAGAATGTGATTTCTTGATGAACTGGTCCAATCTGAAAGATGCTCAGGCAAGCTTCGCATAAAAGAAGGGGGCTTTTTGCGAATCAATCAGTGTTGGAGGCCAGTTTTTCTGCCTACTGGTGGGGTGTCCGAGCGGTTTAAGGAGGCGGTCTTGAAAACCGTAGTCCCGCAAGGGACCGTGGGTTCGAATCCCACCCCCACCGCCAAATTGCCTCAGGGACACATTGACTTGACTTTGCGAATTTAGTATAGTATCTTTATTATCTGGAAACTAAACCTCGAGGGTGAAATATTTCACCTTCGACCTTTTTAGCATTTGTCTTCGGAAAGCTCGTATTTGCTGAACGTGTTTCATCTCTGAGCTTCGGAATCTATTATTCCAGTTGACACTTAACTTTCCTTTTTCTCTAGTTTATTGATCTCAAGTCAAACAGCTATTCCATTCAATTGCCCTCGTCCTTAAGATGCGATTGAACTTCGGAGAGGTGGCCGAGTTGGTCTAAGGCAGCCGCCTGCTAAGCGGTTGTGGGGGTAAAACCCCACCCAGGGTTCGAATCCCTGCCTCTCCGCCATTGCCGGGTGGGCTCTACGCCGGCTTTTGTATTTCCTCAAGCGGTTTAGATGCGGATTGACCTCTTCTTGAAAAAATGTCGACTGATAAAACACCGCTCAGAGGCAAAACAGGCATGTGAGAACGGTATTGTTCGCATCGACGGACAGCCTGTCAAGCCTGGCAAGCCGGTGAAAATAGGGCAGAGAATCGCTATCGACTTCACTGACCGTTATTTAGAGATAGAAGTGCTGGATCTCCCCCGGGGAAATGTTCCCAAGACCCTGGCTTCTCAGTTCTACCGAAGAGTAAAAGACGAGAAGAAGGAGGTCCTTGACTTTTAAAAAACTCCACGAGTTTGCTCTCCACAACCCTAAGAAACTCCTTCTATAATCTTTTTTCCCGAACAGAGCGAGAGAACTGTTAGTTAGTGAACTTTCACAAAAATATTACAATTGGAGAAATAAGCGACGCATTTTCCTTATATTACTGAGCTATCTGTCCCTTTTCTTTACAAGAAAAGGGACCAAAAGAAGCGCGCTTTCCGTAGGCGTAGGGAAGAGGTAGGGTCCAATCGCTGTGGCTATAAGTCCTGCAGGCAGCACAGGGCGGCTTTGGTTCTGTTGGCCGCTGACGGAAAGCGCAACCTCCCCCCACCCCCAGGATTAACCATAGTAGGCGATGAATCGTCCGGCTATCGCATAGAAAAAAAACGGATGAATTAAGGTAACAACGAAAAAACTGTTTACAGGGATT
>Ga0164310_10001058_pt1 | contig 15248 bp, 13 predicted proteins | sample GuaBasSedimGuay1_FD_121795 | JGI IMG/M metagenome (GOLD analysis project Ga0164310, IMG submission 121795) | Subseafloor sediment microbial communities from Guaymas Basin, Gulf of California, Mexico - Guay1, Core 4569-9, 0-3 cm | ecosystem: Environmental > Aquatic > Marine > Hydrothermal vents... | reverse complement strand
GTATGATATGCTCTCCACCGAGAAGTTGCGCCGCTTATTAGACATGCGGACCATCGAGATCGCTCCTTTGGCCTATATGCGCGGCAGAACCTTGAATCAGTCCTTTGTTATCCTCGATGAGGCTCAAAATACAACCACCAACCAGATGAAGATGTTCTTAACAAGATTGGGCATTGGATCAAAGGCCGTCGTTAATGGGGACATCACGCAGATAGACCTACCCGACCCAAAGGCATCAGGATTGATTCAAATCCAACATATTCTCTTCGGGGTCAAAGGAATTAGGTTTGTCTATCTCACTGAAAAAGATGTGGTCCGACATCGCCTAGTAAGGGATATAATCAAGGCTTATGATCAACGCGAGAACAGTAACAGTCAAAGGAACGGCCAGATGCCACTGAATTCTGAGACTCCGGAAAGATAGGCAATTGGCTCAGTAAAACGCTTTCATTTAGGATTTGCCTCTATGCTGAATATTCACCTGAAGAAACCGTATATTCGCTGGCGACAGATTGGGAGGCAGTTGAATACTTCTGCCAGGGCTAAGCTGGCCTTGTGTATCGTGGTAGTCGTTCTGCTGAGTCTCCTCTTTCCCCGGGGGGAAAGCTTTGAATTCAGCAAACTTCAGGTAGGAATGGTTTCTGATAAAGAGATTATTGCCCCCTTCACTTTTAACGTTCTCAAAAACGAGGATGAATTAGAAAAACAGAGGGCGGCAGCTCGCCAGAGTGTTCCTCCTATTCTGGACTATGACCCCACCGTGGCTTCGAGGCAAAGGGCCAGATTGGATTCTCTCTTTGAATGGGTCACCCACGCTCTTTCTAACGAAGTACCTGATTCTTCAAGTATCGCCAGCTTGAAGAAATTGAAGCTACCTCTATTTGAAGAAACTATCCAGTTACTTCTGGGGACAGAGGCCACAAGCAAGCGCCGCCACCTTCGGATGCTGTCCCAGTTGAAACAAACCTGTAACAAACTGTTGACCGATATCTATAGCTTGGGATTGCTGGAGAACAAACAGCAGATTGTCAGTAAGACAACTAAGGGTGTGGTTATAATACGCAGAGAGGGAGAGGAGAAAACCATTGCCTTAAACCAGATAGTGGATGTCTCAGAGGCGAAAACGATGCTACCGGAGAAGATACGGAAGTTTCTTCCTAACTCTGAGGACAGAGTGCTAAAGGCATGTTATGAGATAACCACGGCCTTCCTCTCCCCAAATCTTAGCTTCAATGAGACAAAAACAGCCCAGAGAAGGGAACAAGCAGTTGCCTCGGTGCCTCTTTATAAGAGAACCATTTTGGCAAATGAGAGGATATTGGCCAGTCACCAGGTGATCACCCAGGAGGATATGGATGTACTTAAGTCGTTAGCTAAGGCTAAGGCACAGAGAGAGATACAAAGAAGTTTATGGAGACGGTATCTCCTCTGGTTCGGTCGCACATTGGTCAGTCTCTTCTCTGTGTCAATACTTGTACTCTATCTTTACTGCTTTAAGAAACAGATATACAATAACAACTCCCTTCTGCTGCTGCTTTCTATAATGGCTATTTTGCCCACGGCAATAGCCTCTTTTGTGGCAACTAATCCGACATTTATGGGAGTATACCGTTCGGAGTTTCTCGTGCCCATTGCCTTGAGCTCTATGTTGGTGACTGTTCTTTTGGAGGCAGAGATAGGTATAATCTTGACATTTGTCAACGTGCTGCTTGTGGGTTGTGTCCTGGGTTATCATTTTCAATCCCCCTTTGTCTCCGGATTGTGCGGGGTATTATCGGTTTACCTGGTGAGAAACGTACGTCATCGCCGCCAATTTTATCGGCCGATGATTTTTCTGCCGCTGGCCTACGCAGTGATAATCACTGCAACGGACCTGCTTCGCTTTAGCTCCTTCAGCGCTATTTCACGTGGGATTCTGCCTGGGATGTTGAACGGGTTCCTGTCTCCCGTCTTAACTATCGGGCTTCTGCCTGTATTTGAGAGCATTTTTGGCATCACTACCAATATCACTCTGCTGGAACTTTCGGATTTAAACCACCCTTTATTGAGAGACTTAGCCATCAAGGCCCCCGGTACTTACAACCACAGCATTATTGTGGGCAGCTTAGCTGAAGCAGCAGCCGAGGCAATTGGGGCAAATTCCCTGCTGGCAAGAGTGGGCTCTTACTATCACGACATCGGCAAGATGGAGAAACCGGAATATTTTGTGGAGAATCAATTGAAAGGCAAAAATCCCCATGACAAACTGTCCCCCTCGATGAGCAGCCTAATTTTGGCTTCCCACATCAAAGAAGGATGTGAGTTAGCCGATCGCTACAAGCTACCCAGAGTGATTAAGGATATCATCCGCCAACATCATGGTAGGACGGTGATGAGCTATTTTTACCATCGGGCACAGGAAAGAGGAGATAAGGAAGAGGTGAAAACAGACCGATTTCAATATCCGGGCCCTCGACCCCAAACAAAAGAAGCAGCAATTGTGATGTTGGCTGATTCGGTGGAGGCTGCTACCCGTTCTCTACCGCAGAAAACCTCCAGCCGCATAAAAGAAACCATCAAAGAGGTAGTCCAGTCAAAACTATCTCAGTCCGAGTTGGACGAGTCAGATCTGACCCTGAGAGATCTGAATAAAATCAGCGAGAGTTTCCTCCCTATCCTGTTAGGCATATTTCATGTCCGAGTAGAATATCCAAAAGGACAGACCGATGCAGATTCTTTACCAAAGAAGCGATGAGAGGCTGGCCAATCTCGACACGGAAGGGCTTTGTTTGGCCTCAGAGAGACTTCTCCATCATCTGGGATGCAGAGAAGAGGAGGTGAATGTTGTTTTTGTTGACGACACATTTATCCAGAACTTAAATCGCAAATATCGGCAGGTGGATCTACCTACAGATGTGCTGTGCTTCGACCTAAGTGAACCCTCATCCGAAGAAAAGGCGGGTGAGATCTACATCTCCTTGGATAGAGCCGCCGAGCAGGCCCAGCAATATGGAGTATCTTTGAGGAATGAGGTTGCTCGCTTAGTTGTTCACGGCCTTCTGCATCTGGTGGGCTACGATGATCAGTCCGACACAGACCGGGAGGTGATGAAACAGAAGACGGAGGAGTATCTACAGCAATTCTATGCTGATTTTAATTAAGACTCAAATTCTGTGTTGAACACCGAAAACCATAAAGATACTGAAACAGTACCAGTATATGGAAGTAAGAATTCACCCAAAAGGGTGAGTTCTAACTTCGCTGATTTTTTGCATTGTTGACATATAAACTGGCCTCCTGTAAGTTCTTGAACTCTATGGTGTGAAGTCGAGGCCGTAGACATCAAGGAAGGTGATATTTCTTGGAAGTTGACTCATTTATCCAGGGAGCAGTTTTCCTGCTTCTGCTGGGCCTGATAGCACTTCTGACAAACGCTGACTCCGTTATTGCTTCCGTCTCTCGTTCCTCTTTACTAAAATCCAAGGAGAAAGGCAAAAAAGCTGCTGCAAAGATACTCAGAATTTACCACCCTAAGCAGAAATTACATTTGGCAGTGGCCATTGCCAAATCACTGGTCACCTTGCTGGCCACGCTGATGTTGATACTTTTGGTCCAGAATCTATGTTCCACCGGAGGTCTCTGCGAACCGGTGGGATTGGCAGTGGCGATGGCTGTTGCCTTATTTGCTTTCTTCTTCGCCGAAGAGGTCCTCCCTCGAAGAATTGCCCGAGGTGGAGAGAACTCGCTGCTTAGAGTCGCTTCTCTTGTCTATGTTCTTTATATACTTCTACTTCCTCTGATCAACCTTCTCTACAGTTTCTCGCCTAAGGAGCAAGAACTAAAGGAGATAAAGGAAGAGGAGCTGAAGAGCATTGTCGAGGCGGAGAGCGAGGAGGGAGTGATTGAAAAAGTAGAAAAGGAAATGATCAGAAACATCTTCGAGTTCTCCGAAACCAGCGTAAAAGAGGTGATGGTACCCCGCATAGATATGGTCTGTGCAGAAATCTCTATCGGGCTTCAAGAGCTGATCGCTCTGATAAGTGAGGCAGGGCACTCCCGCATCCCCGTCTATGAAGAGACCGTTGACAACATCCAGGGAATCATTTACGCCAAGGATCTGCTTCCCATATTAGGGAGGTCAGAAAAATGGGAGATAAGGAAAATAATGCGGGAACCCTATTTTGTGCCTGAGAATAAGAAGATCGATGAGATGCTCAGAGAATTTAAGGCCAAGAAGATACATATGGCCGTGGTTGTCGATGAATACGGGGGAACGGCTGGCCTAGTCACCTTAGAGGACCTCATTGAGGAAATCGTCGGAGAAATCCAGGATGAATACGACACCGAAGAGCAGCTCTATAGATGGGTGGATAAAGAGACGCTGTTGGCAGATGCCAAGATTGACATCCATGACCTCAATGAACTACTGGGAGCAGACCTACCCAGGAATGGTTTTGAGACTTTGGGAGGGTTTATCTATAACCACCTGGGAAGCATTCCTCAGCAGGGAGAGACCTTGGAGTTTAAGAACCTGGAGATGTCCATTCAGCAAGTGAATGGCCAGAGGATAACCAAAGTGAAAATTGTTAAAAAGAGGCCGAGCACTCAGGAGGAGGATGAGCAATAAATTTGCCAACGCATTGTGTATGCTAAGATAACACTATACAATTTCAGAATTTTCCGGGTCACTGAATAATTTGGAGAATAATGGGAAAATTTGGCTTGACAAATGAGGAAGTTCTTTTTATGTTATAAAGAGACGCGGGGTGGAGCAGTCTGGTAGCTCGTCGGGCTCATAACCCGGAGGTCGGCCGTTCGAATCGGCCCCCCGCCACCAAAAACCCAAGCCCACCGGGCTTTTTTATTACGGCGCCCTAGCTCAGATGGTAGAGCAACGGACTGAAAATCCGTGTGTGCCCAGTTCGATTCTGGGGGGCGCCACTTTTATTTCCCAGCCATTAGCTGATTCATTGCAAGTCCTAAAGCTTTGGGGAAATCATTTTCCGGTTGCATCAGCTAGTTAGAGGCACTATATCTCCTTTTTTGAGAAAAGCCTCCGCTGCATCACCCCAAAATCGACGTTGCACAATATCGTAAGGAGGTCCAGCGGTGGAAACGCCCCAAATAGCCATAATCGGCGCCGGGGCGGTGGGGACTACCCTCGCCGTGGCATTGCATCAGAGAAACTGCCGGATCGTCGGCATAGCCAGTCGAACAGAGCGGTCGGCTCACAGGTGCGGCGCTCTTGTCAACTGTGCCTTCTGTTCTACAGATCCAGTAGAGGTGGCAAAAGCAGCCGAAGTGATCTTTATCTCCACTCCTGATCGCGTTATTAAACAGGTATGCGACCACATCGCCGCCGCCGGTGGTATTCAAAAAGGCGATATAGTAATCCACTTAAGCGGAGCCTTAGGTTCAGATATCCTGGCTTCGGCCAAAAGAAAAGGGGCTTACGTCCTCGCCCTGCATCCTGTTCAGACCTTCCCCAGAGGGCAAATCTCCACTGAAGCTCTATCAGGCTGCTACTTTTCACTTGAAGGGGATAAAGAGGCATTGAAATTCGGCCAGGGACTGGTGGAAGAGTTAGGCGGAGAGCCAGTGATCATTTCTCCTGAGTCAAAACCCCTCTACCACGCTGCCCTCTGTACGGCCTCCAACTACCTGGTTACAATTACCGATCTGGCCGTGCAAATGCTGGAGAAAGTGGGAATAGACAAAAAGGATGCCCTGAAAATGATAATGCCGCTGATCTGGGGTACTGTGAGGAACCTGGAGGCAGTGGGGCTGCCTGGCGCTTTGACTGGACCAGTGAGCAGGGGAGACCTGCAGACTCTCAAGGGACACCTGGGGACAATCCAGAGACTTCTGCCGCAATACCTCGAAGTCTACAGGAAATTGGGAAATCTAACAGCAGAGGTCGCCAGACGGGCAGGAACGCTGAAAGAAGAAGAATATCTGAAGCTAAAGGCATTGTTAGCACCCTGACTCCTAGAGGAAGTCTCCTATGCAGTGCTCCAACTGCTCGCGCCAAAATAGCACCAGAACTTACTATTTGGGAAAGATTCTGTCCGTCTTCATATAGGGCCTGAGCACTTGTGGAATCAAGATGCTTCCGTCTTGTTGTTGATAGTTCTCCATTATAGCGATCAGCGTCCTGCCTATGGCGACTGCTGTCCCGTTCAGAGTGTGGACGAATTTGGTAGGACCTTTGTCTTGACGATAACGGATGCCAAGCCGCCGGGCTTGAAAGTCAGTGCAGTTGCTGCAAGAATGGGTTTCCCGATATCTGCCCTGGCCAGGCATCCACATCTCAATATCATACTTCTTCGCAGCTGGCACCCCAAGATCCCCGGTGCACATCATAACCACCCGATACGGAATCCCTAAGGCCTGAGTGATCTTCTCCTCCAATGAAACCAGGTATTCATGTTCCTCTGCTGACTCTTCGCCCTGGCAGAAAGAAAACATCTCCACCTTGTCGAACTGGTGCACTCTGAGGATTCCTCGGGTGTCTTTCCCATAAGAGCCTGCCTCCCTTCGAAAGCAGGAAGAGAACCCCACATATCTCAAAGGAAGTTCCTCTGCCTTTAGGATCTCACCCCGATGTAGGGGGCCAAGGGTATGTTCGGCGGTGGCAACAAGACGCAGGTCGTCTAAGGTTGTTTTGTACATCTCGGTATCGGCTGAGGGGAGATACCCCATAGCATAGAAGATCTCCTCATGGGCCAAAACTGGGGGGATAACGGGAATGAATCCCTCTTCGGTCAGCATCTCAAAGGCGAATTGAACCAGGGCAAACTCTATCAGAACTGCCTCATTCTTAAGATAGTAAAACCTGGCACCGGAGACCTTAGCCGCCCGGGGAATATCAATCAGATCCAGCCTCTCACCTAACGTCACGTGGTCCCGGGGTTCGAAATCGAACTGCCTGGGCTTTCCCCATTGCCTTATCACCACATTATCGCTCTCGTCCTTGCCCTCAGGGACAGTTTCGTCAGGAAGATTGGGAATCTGCGTCAACAGGGCAGTGAGGGATTCCTCTGTCTGGTTAACAGATGCTTCAAATTCTCTTATCTGCTGTGAAATCTGCTTCACCTTTTCTATCAACTGGGCCTTTTTCTCGGGGTGCTGTCCTATCTGAGAACTGAGCTTTTTCTGAACACTCCGCAATCCGTTGACCCGGGTGAGCAGTCGCCGTCTCTGGTGGTCTAGACGGAGGATTTCATCCACCCGAACTACCACTCCCTTCTTGGCTGCCCGTTCTCTCACCTGTTCCGGATTCTCTCTAATTAGCTTTATGTCTATCACCAAAGCTACCTCTTAATGCATTAAGACGTAAGTTACAATATTAACTCCCATTCGAAAGGCGGCCTCTCTTTTCTCCGATGGATCTCCATGCACCTCAGGGTCTGCCCAGCCATCGCTTATGTTCGTCTCGTAGGTATAGAAAACCACAAGTCTACCCTGGTCAAATATGCCGAATCCCTGAGGCGGTTTTCCGTCGTGCCTGTGAATCTTAGGCAGGCCGTGTGGAAGATCGTAAAAAAAGTGGTAGATAGGAAAGCTAAAGGGCAGTTCCACCAGCTCCTTGTCCGGGAATACCTTTTTGAGCTCTCGCCGGAAGGATTTGTCCATGCCGTAGTCATCGTCAGCGTAGAGAAATCCCCCGTGGATCAGGTATAACCTGAGCCGCTTAGCTTCCTGCTGGGATAGTTCTATGTTCCCATGTCCAGTCATGAACAAGAGCGGATATTGAAACAGCTCTGGGGTCTCTATCTCAACCACCGCTTCTTCTTCATTGACTCGCATGGTGGTTCTTCTGTTTATCTCTCTGGCCAAATTGGGGATGATGGAGGGGTCGTTGTACCAGTCACCCCCTCCTCTGTACTTGAGTCTGGCTATCGTAAGCCGGTGGGTAGAAGGAACCTGCTGAGTCTGAACGGCAGAGAGAGGAAGGAAAAAAACCAGAGCTGTAAGCACCGGTGTGCATTTTTTGGCTATGCTCTGCATAGTCTTTCTAACTGAGCTAAGCTTCTGAGTCGAAGGCCCATCCTTCGCACCCTTGTCTAAGTACCTCCGGCTTCCTGTTCTGATGGCAAGGAATTGACGAACCTGGTCAAGCGCGATTTGTATCGGTTTGCAGTATTTTTGTGGATAGCTCCCTTCCTGGCAGTCCTGTCAATAATAGCTATAGTATCCAGAAGAGCTTTCTCCGCCTCTTGTTTGCTTCCCGCCTGATGAACCTTTCTGATAGCGGTTCTCATTCGAGAGCGGGCGGCTGAATTTCTGATTTTGATCACCTTATCCTGTCTCATCCTCTTAAATGCTGACTTATGATGCGGCAAGCTCTCACCTCCTTATCTAAATGTCAGAAATAAACTTCTCTTCTCCCTTTACCCCGGGTCTCTGACGCTTTGACAAGTCAATTCACACTTCGCTCACTTGACCAATCAGGTCTTTGGCAAACAAAAATAAATATAACATCCTTTCTGTTGTTTTGTCAAGTCTTTTCTGAATTTCTGAAGGGGCAGCAGAGACAAGTTCATCTTTGCACCATTCCAAACCAGATAAAATAGATTCCCATCCCTATTAGAAAGACGCTCGATGCAAGCAGCAGGCCTCTGTAAACATTGTCGTTCAAAAACCGCTTGCCTAAAGTTATTCCGGAGGCTACTAATGAATACCAGGCTAAGTCTGCCAGGATATGTCCGCTGAAAAACAGGCCGACACCTATTTTGCCGTACTTCAAAGATTGGAGGAGATACGTCAGTCCCACGGTAAGCCACCAGATGTACCAGAAGGGTGTGCTAGCGGTGGTAACAGCCCCCAAGAGGACAGACGTAGCATGTGTTGTTCTATCTTGGTTAGCAACCACTTGAAGTGAAATAGGTCTCTTGGCGGTACTAATCGTCATCGCCGCTCCCATCCACAGCAGAACCCCTCCACCGGCAATAGCTACGATCTTCAAGAAAGTCGGGCCGATCACAAATTGTGAAAACCCGAAGAAAAAAGCAATTATAAGCACCAATTCCAGGATCCCGTGGCCCAAAACGATCAGGGGACCAGCCACAGCTCCTCTTTTTGATGTCTCAGTAATAGTGACGCTCAGAACCGGACCCGGCACCATAGCACCGGAAAAGGCGAGCAAGAAAGCTGTTACCCATATCTGCTGAAGAGTCAATTTTCCCCTCCTCTCACAAGATAATTTTGCTCAACTATTAAAAAGCAGCAAGACTGTGATTATGAACCAAGTAGAGAATGCAATTTAATGATCAGATGCAATAACCTATGGGATATCTCGAGAAACTCAGCGTGACCGAAAAGGGCTTTTTGTAAACCTATAAAGCTGATGCCAGCGTAAGAAGCAGATTTTTCCGTTACTTGCGAGAACAAACAAGAAACTAGGAGAAAAAGGGCTTCAAATATCAAGACCTTCACGCTCACTGCGGCATTCTTCCTCCGAGAGAGGTGAAGCATTCTGGACTACTTGCGAGTCAGTTAATGTCAGGAACTGAAATGACGGTCATTGTTTAGTGGGGCTCTGGTTTTGTCTGGCATATTCTATTTCAGTTTCTCTTGGGACTCCTTTACCCAATTGCGGTGTTCCTCATAACAGAATCGTATAGATTGAATAAATAGCTTAAGCATTCTCAAGGTTTCCGGACTGGCATGGTTTCTATTTTGCAGGTATCTTCCTCGGCTCCCTCCGTTTTTGATCCCCAATATACGTCTGAAGAATCGGGACAGAATTTTGTGGTGGGTTCAAATCTGCTGAGCCACAGCAATGTCCTTTTGGGTCACGGTTGCATGTCCGCAGTTTTCCCAGCTTACCAAACCTGCATCAGACGGTTTTTCTCATCGCTTCGGTCTGGTTGGAGATAAGTGACCTCTATCTTGCAGAAATGTCACGGCTGCGCACCACTGAACCTTTCTTAGAAAGAATGCAGAGAGCTTCTAGATAATTTTCCAGGCCTGATGTCAATTTTCGAGATGTTTCTCTCCTCGTTCAGAAAATGAGGTTAAGTATCGTTCCCGCCCCCAGGGCAGAGAAGAGCATAATCAGGGTAGACTTAAACATACCTTTTATCCCTAACTCTCTGATTAAAACGACGAAAGTAGCCACACAGGGAAAGTACATTGCCAGCACCACGCAGGCTACCACCAGTTGCCCGGCACTCAGGTTAAGCGGGACCAACATCCCCACAGCCACGTCCTTTCTCAGGAAACCTATTATAAGGGCTGAAACCGCCTCCCGAGGCAAGCCAAGAAGTCCGGTAATCACGGGCGCGGTGACCACAGCTATCCAATTGACAATTCCCAAACTGTAAAGGATATTCATAAATAGCACACCCAAAAGTACCATAGGAATAGCCGAGCTGAGAAACTCCCTCACTCGCATCCATAATTTCTTTACCACGGTATTCCAATAGGGTATCCGATAAGGCGATATCTCAACAAATATCTCGGGACTCTCTCCCTTCAAGACCTTATTGAGTAAGACTCCTAAGCCTATCCATGCCAGGAACAGGGAACCAAAGACCGCAGTTAGATACAGAGGTTGGTCGCCCAACATTCCTATAATCATTGCTATTTGAGCCGTACAGGGCACGGCAATAGCCATAAGAGTGGCAGCGATGAATCTCTCTCTGGTTGTCTCCAGGACTCTGGTAGCCAGGGCCCCAGGCACATTACACCCGATGCCCAGAATCATCGGAATACTGGCAAATCCGTGCAATCCCACCTTGTGCATTAAGCTGTCAACCAATATGGCCAACCGGGGCAGATACCCCAGGTCTTCCAATATCCCGAGGACCAGGTAGAAGGAGAGCACATAAGGTAAGACCATGGCGATGGGGACATAAAGCCCAGTGGTTAGCAGACCAAATGACTGCACAAAATCTATCTCCCCGGAAATGAGCTTTCCGACTAACACATCATGAAGAAATCCTGACGAACCCAGCAGGGAGCTTAAATTCATCATCAGAGGAGCCCAGAACCTTTCGAACAGCGGGTCAAACAGATGCCCTATTAAGCCCTCTCCCATATACCTAATGGCTTTAAAGGTGAAGTATACAACCACTAAGGCGATAGGCAACCCGGTAAGGGGCTTAACTGTGAAATCGCCTACGGTTTCCAACAGCGTGTGATGACGGTGAGTGAGGCTTTGACATTCACGGATAATCTCACCTATCTGTGACCATCTCTCCTCTTTCGTGCGGCTTATGGCTTCCCGAGAGGTCGCCCTTCCCAAGGATAGTACCAGTTCCTTAACGCCCTCGCCAGTGAGTCCTACCGTGGGGATTACTGGGACACCCAGCAGCTTCTGTAATTTTTTGTTATCGATTTTTATTCCTCGATGTCTGGCGTCATCCCACATATTCAGGGCAACCACCAAGGGTTTGCCGCGTTCAATAAGGTGTAAGGTGAGATTCAAATTCCTCTCCAGATTAGTAGCATCGACCACATTAATCACCAGATCTGCCTCCTGCAGCATTCTGGTTGCCACCTCTTCTGCCCTGGAGGTGGGCTCAAGAGTGTAGGCGCCTGGCAGATCGATCAGTTCTGCCTTCTCCCCCCTGAACCTCATCGTTCCCCGGGTGAACTCCACTGTGGTGCCTGGGTAGTTGGAGGCGATTACATTCACCCCGGTGAGACGTGAGAAAATTACGCTCTTGCCGACATTTGGGTTACCCATCAATACTATTTTCATCTAAACTATGCCCCTTTTTGATGCAGTCATGTGCGATTAGCTCCTAACTCCTTCAACAAGATTCTGTTGGCCATTCTTCGACCGATGGCGATTCGGGTGCCGTCCAATTCAATCACTATGGGGCCTCGCAAGGGATGGGCAGCTAGTTTCTGCACAATCTTTCCCCGCCTGATGCCCAAGGAGTCCAAGTGGCTCTGGAATCCTATTCCTCCGGTAATCTCTACCACTTGGCCTCTGCTACCCGATTTCATGTGCAGAAGTGACACAACTTCCTTATCCGACATGTACTCACCTCCTATTTTTAGACAACTCATGTACAATTAGAAAAGGCAAACACCTCCAGAATATAAAAGATTCCTCTTCCAGGGTCAAGCGTTTTGAATTTCAGATGCGAGATCCACACCATCCCACCGTTTAAGATATGGGTCCATGGAAGAAGATTTAGCTCCAAAAGTAGAGATAAATATCACAATCTCCTTGCCAAATTGCATCGAAACGGTTATTTTATATATCTGGAGCGGTCTGTCAGTAAAGGGTATCGAGATTTGTTTGGACACAAGAACACCGCGTGCAAAGTGAAGGATAATCACATGATTATATCTCCTGGTCTTTTAGCAATCTTGTGCTTTTTGTCTCAAAAAGCACCCCAGGCAGTTAAATATTGAGTAACAATTAACTTGAGAAAGAAGGCGTAGAGGATGCGATTCGGATTTCACATCTCCATTTCGGGTGGACTCTCCAAGGTGGCCGAAAGGGCAGCCGAACGCAATTGCCAGACCGTTCAGATATTCTCCCGCAATCCCAGAGGGTGGAAGTACGGGCCACTTTCATCAGAGGAGGCCAAGGTTTTCCAGACTGCACTGAGACGTTTGGATATTTCCCCAGTAGTAGTACATATGCCCTATCTGCCCAATCCTGCCTCCCCTGACGAAGCGCTCTACCGCAGATCAATCGACTCTTTAGCCGAAGAGTTGCGCAGAGCAGACCTGTTGGGTGCTGCCTTTGTAGTAGTCCATGTGGGTAAACACATGGGGAGCCCAGTAGAACAGGCATTAAAAAAAGTAGCCGCAGGAGTCAACCAGGCCCTGCGGAAAGTGGAGACAGAAGTGGTTCTTCTACTTGAAAACACAGCGGGACAGGGCACTGAGATCGGCTACAGTTTCTCTCAAATCAGGGACGTGTTTGCCCGGCTGGAAAATCCCAACCGGGTTGGTGTCTGCCTGGATACCGCACATGTCTTTGAAGCAGGCTACAACATCTCCAGCAAGGAAGGCCTGGAGAACACCCTCCAGGAGTTTGACCAATTGCTGGGCTTCGACAGACTCTGCCTGCTTCATCTCAACGATTCAAAGACCCCACTGGGATCTCATGTAGACAGGCACTGGCACATCGGAGAAGGAGAGATCGGACAGGAAGCGTTTCGCCGGATTATCAATCACCCCAAGCTGCAAGACCTTCCTGGAATCATGGAGACCCCGCCAGGCAGGGCAGAGGATGAGAGGAACATGCAAACGGTTAGAAGCTTGGTTCAAAGCTGAAGAGCGAAAGCTTCTCAGCAGAAAGTAAAGATGGCAATGAGACTGTCCATCAATGGCGCCGGTAAAATGCCTTGTTCCGCCTAACGCGATCTGCAAAGTGCCGCCAAAGCCGGATTTGAGGCACCGATGATATAGGCCTCTAAGTTGGAGAAATAACTGGAGACCAAGACTGTTCAGGATCTAGAGAGTCAGTCACAAGGTTACAGTCCAAAGGCGGCTCCTCTTTCTCCCTATGGCTTTTGTCCCTACGGCCCGGGTGCCTTTGGAGAAGAGGAAGGATTATACCATGCAGGATTCGAAGTGCCACTCAGAAGACTGCCACGATAGGATGCAAACCCCTGCTGGTGCGTCCCGATTCTCCCCCGATCCGTGACGCCCGAGAGGGAGCTTCCGACAGGCAGTCTGGCTGGTTGGAAACCCGGCCCAGGTGAACGCCGAATACCAGATGAAGATCGTATTACAATCCGGGAATTATGGTGGTCAGTCTCCACTGTTTCAAATCAGGCGTCCCTGCGGAGGCCGCAAGGGGTATCCCGACGGAAAACTGTCGACGTTTCACCTAAACGATTGTAAAGACTTGCGCAGGAGGCACTTAATCACGGTCATCGACTCTATCCAGCACCGGGAGCAATCCCGTTTGGAGACGTGCTTGGTGGTATCATGGCAAACGGATACCAAGGTTTTTCTCGGTAGAGGCCTTTCGGCAGGAGCATTGGAAACAGAGTCCAGATGTGATGTCCCTTAATGCAAAAAAAATACCTTGAAAAGCGCTGTCTGAGCTGCTTTGAAGTAGCTCTGTCTGACAGAAGGGGAGAGATTGTTTGAAACAATGGCACTCAGTTCTGAGGGGCTGGTTAAGACCTATGGGGGGAGAAGAGTAGTAGACGGAGTCAACCTCCAAATAAGGGAAAAGGAGGTAGTGGGTCTTTTAGGACCAAACGGGGCAGGCAAGACTACCACCTTCTATATGCCGGTAGGAATGATTGGGCCCAATCAGGGCAAGGTGTATTTAGATGGAGAGGAGATAACCACCCTTCCAATGTATAAGCGGGCCAGAAAAGGCATCGGTTATCTTCCCCAGGAGTCTTCTGTCTTTCGTAAATTGACAGTGGAGGAGAATATAATGGCTATCCTGGAGACCCTCCCCCTTTCTAGGCAAGAACGGAAGCGACGTCTGAACGAACTCCTGGAGGAACTGTCCCTCTCATGCCTCGCTAAGAGTAAAGGTGATACCTTGTCAGGAGGAGAAAGACGAAGGGTGGAGATCGCCAGGGCCCTGGTTACAAATCCCAAGTTCCTCCTTTTGGATGAACCCTTCACGGGTGTAGACCCTATTGCAGTAGAAGATATTCAGAATGTTGTGTTCGGGCTAAAGCAAAGAGGCATCGGGGTATTGATCACCGATCACAATGTGCGAGAAACCTTGCGGATAACTGACAGAGCTTATATTATGTCTGAGGGCAAGATCCTTAAGTCGGGAACGGCTGAGGAACTGGCCAATGACCCTCAAGTCCGTGAGGTGTACTTAGGAGAAAGATTTAGACTCGACTGATATAGATGCTGGCGCGCTGGAACTGAGCGAATAGAGATAGGAGAAATAGCAGAGGTCGGAATATTAGATGCTTCAACGATTAAACCAGAAATTGCAGCTGCAGCAAAGGCTATCCCAGAGACAGATACACTCTCTTCAGCTTCTCCAACTGCCAGCCTTGGAGCTGGAACAGTTGATAAGACAGCAACTGGAGTTAAATCCATTGCTGGAGGAGCTTCCACAGGAGGAATCAGAAAAACAAGAAGAGAACCTATCTTCGGAGAAGGAGAGAGAACCGGAAGAGGAGAAGGAACTTGATTCCGACTTCGATGAAGTAGACTGGAGTGAATATCTTGCCGATGGGTTTGAGATGGGTTATCCTATGCGCCAGGGGAGAACCCCTGATGAAGAGAGACGTCAGCCGGTCGCTGTCAGCCAGCCCTCTCTGACGGACCACCTGCTTCAGCAACTCCGATTCGCCTTCTCCTCT
>Ga0164310_10001056_pt1 | contig 15266 bp, 15 predicted proteins | sample GuaBasSedimGuay1_FD_121795 | JGI IMG/M metagenome (GOLD analysis project Ga0164310, IMG submission 121795) | Subseafloor sediment microbial communities from Guaymas Basin, Gulf of California, Mexico - Guay1, Core 4569-9, 0-3 cm | ecosystem: Environmental > Aquatic > Marine > Hydrothermal vents... | reverse complement strand
GGCTAAGTACACGACAGGCATTAAATAAGATAAAAGAAGAAAAACTAGACGAACGCGCAAAAAAAATGCTCGAGGTAGCCAAGAAAAAAATAGGCGCGAAAGATAGCGAATTAAGAGAGGTAGAAGCTAAACTGAAGGATAAATTTGGCTCTCTTTCTGTAGCTTTTGAAAAAAGTGTAAAAAAGCCAGCCATACTCTCACAAATAGGGATACCAGAAAAGTGGGAAAAGCTCATAGCAGAAATAGCAGCAAAAAATGTAAAACAAAAGGAGTTTGAATTTAAGGCAAATTTAAGTGTTAGGAGTTATGAACCGAATGGTGTTGATATTATCAAAAAAATACTTATGAAAGCAGAATCACTTGGGCTTGATGTTTCATACATATCTTCTCCGGATTATCTTATAAAATTTAAAACAAAAAATCCAAAAAAGGGAGAGCAAGAATTTCAAAACATGTTGGAAAGTGTGAGGGTATTTGGAGAGAAAAAGAAGGCAATCGTCGCATTTGAGCGAATTGGATTAGAGTGATAAAATATGCTTCTTAAAAAATGCCCAAGGTGTGGTGCTTACTCTCTTAGAGATATATGTCCAGAATGTGGGGTTAAAACAGTAAGCGCGCATCCGCCAAAATTTTCGTTATTAGATAAATATGGAAAATGGAGACAGAAAGCCAAATTAACAATGCACCACATTAAGCATTCTGAAACTATTAGTTAAGGCACCAATTATATATATTTAAATCAAAAAAACTAATTTATTATAGGTGATTATCTCATGCACAAGACAAAAATAAAGATATTAAGTAGGCCAAAGCTAAGAGGCCCTATATTGATAGAGGGCCTGCCGGGCATTGGAAATATTGGGCGAGTATGTGCAGGATATATTATTTCACGATTAAAGGCAAAAAAATTTGCAGAGCTCTATTCGCCGCACTTTCTCCCACTTGTTATACTTGACAAAAATGCAATTTCCCATTTATTAACAATAGATTTTTATTATGTGAAAGGGAAAGACCGGGACTTTATAATAATGACCGGAGATAGTCAGAGTGTTTCACCGCAAGGTCATTATGAAATTTGCGGTGCGACGCTTGATTTAGCAAAGGAATTTGGGGTTAAAGATATTATAACAATTGGTGGTTTTGCAACTGGAAAAGAACCAAAATCACCAAATATTATAGCTGCTGTAAATTCTGAAAATGCTAAAAAGAAATATATGAAAAAAGGAATAAATTTTAATAAAAAACACGATGTCGGAACTATTATAGGAGCAAGTGGAATATTGCTTGGTATGGCAAGTAGCAGAAAAATAGATGCGATATGTTTAATGGGCGAAACGATGGGATTCCCCTTTTTGATAACAGACCCAAAGGTGGCTAAGGCTGTTTTGGAGGTTATTACTAAAATAACAGGGCTGAAGATAGACCTTACCGGACTTGAAAAAACTGTTAAAGAAATGGAAAACATTATTAAAAAATCTAGCGAGATACATAGAAAAATGCTGCAAAAAATAAAATATGCTGAAAAACCAGAAGATATAAAATACATTGGCTAATTATGAAAAACTGAGTACAAAAGCTATTTAAATATTTTTATAAAAAAGAGTGATTGGTGTTTATATGCTCTCTCCGGACGAATATACATTATATGAAAAAACAAGAATAATAGCTGCTCGTGCTTTGCAAATAGCAATGGGTGCTCCCATACTTGTAAAAACGTCGTTATCTGATCCGGTTAAGATAGCAGAAAAAGAATTTAGTAAGGATGTTTTGCCAATTACTGTCAAAAGACAATTACCTAAAAAATTATAGCTATCATTTATCAGAGTGATTTTAAATACTAATTCTCATGTTCAGCACTCATTAGTATGGTTTCTGAATAGCCTTTTGGTTTGTGTATAAATGTGACACCATTAAAAATTGAACACAGCACGCTAAAAATTAAAGTTGATATTCATGCTTAATGAGCATGTGAATGGGCCAATAGCAGGATTTTTAACCATTTCTACTGGCAGTAGTTAGAACTTCTACTCATTCGTTCCTAAGCCAGCCGCAGAAGCATGAAATCCAGCCAAAATCTTTGATTCAGCAGTGACAGTTCACCCATTTTGAGTCAATACATTAATTTTATATGTTATTCTATATATCAATAATTATGATAGAGCATCTAAAGAAGCTTTTAGACAGAAAACAAGATGTCTTTACTTTGGGGCTAAGGCAAATATTTGATTCTCTCGGAAATCCAACAGTTGAGGCAGTTGTAAATTATAATTATAGGGCTTCGTGCCCCACAGGAACAAGTAAGAGCAGTTTTGCTGTTGATTCTTTAGAGGTACAAAAAGCTATAAATAATTTTTATAAAATTCGCCAAAAGTTTATAGGCAGAATGAGCCAAATAGAGTTTGACAGCCTATTGAGGGATAACCTCGATAAACTTGGCTCATCTATTACAACAGCCATTTCTCTTGCATTTTTTTCAGGGTCTTTCAGCCTTAAATATACAACTGAAACATTTCCAAAACTTGCTGGCAAGGTCATCGGAGGAGGAATGCACGCCAAGTCCAAAAAAACGCAGATACAAGAATTTCTGGTTATTCCATCTGAGCCCACTATTAGAGAGTGTATAAAAACGAATTTCAAGATTTGGAGAGATGTTGGTCAAATGCTAAGAAAAATTGGCCACGTTGGAATGGACTACGAAGGAGGCTGGACAGCTGACATAACAGATGAGGGTGCTTTAAATATCATAACAGAGGTTATTGAAAAGAAAAATTATAACGTAAAAATAGGCATCGATGCGGCTGCGTCTTCTTGGTATGATGAAAAAAAACGAAGGTATATATATAATGGTGAAAAAATGTCTAAAAATGATTTGGTAAAATTTTTCAAAAGTCTTGTAAAGCGCTATGACATATTTTATTTGGAGGATCCATTTGATGAAAGGCACTTTGATGCCTTTGCCAAGCTCAAGAGAAGCCTGAAGGGAAGGCTGGTAGTAGGTGATGATTTAATAGCTACAAATCCAGATAGAATGAGGGAAGCCATAAAAAAGAAAAGCATATCTGGCGTCATTATAAAGCCAAATCAAATAGGAACAGTTACTGATGCATTCACAGTTATGGAGATGGCTGATAATGCAAATATAGTGCCGGTAGTTTCTCATAGGAGTGCAGAAACCTGTTCTGCTACAGTTTCAAAAATGGCAATGTTTGGTTCTATAGCGAAATTTGGAATAGCTGGTATTCGAATAGCGAAACTAAACGAGTTGGTGCGGCTCTGGGACATGTCTGAGAACCCGGTTATGAAAGAATTATAATAATAAAAAGATTTGCTTTCAATTCTTTAAACAAATTAAATAGGGATGTGTGATAAAATGGCAAAAAAATTGCTTGTGCCGCGTGAACAATATCTGACAGCAGGTGTTCACATAGGAATGACCTTTAAAGTGGCTGATATGAAAAAATTTATATATAAAATAAGGCCAAATGGCTTGGCTGTCTTAAATATAGCTCTTGTGGATCAAAGGATAGACGCCGCTGCCAATATGCTTGCTAAATCAAAAAGAATTTTAGCAGTTTCAAGAAAGGAAAATGCACATCAGGCCGTAATTGCTTTTGCAAAGGCTGTTGGAGGTCGCGCAATTGCAGAGAGGTTTATGCCAGGTTCGCTTACGAACCCAAGTTTTAAAAATTTCTTTGAACCAGACATAATTGTTATAACAGATCCAATAGTTGATAAGCAGGCATTGACAGAAGCGGTATCTTTGGGCATACCTATAATATCTTTATGTGATACATTCAATAGAACATCTTACATAGATCTCGTCATACCGTGCAATAATAAAGGAAAAAAATCATTGGCCCTTATATATTGGTTGCTAGCTAGGGAAACACTTAAGAAGAGGAAACAAGATGTAGATGCCGCAAAACTAAAATTAGAGGATTTTGAAACAAAATAAATTATTTGTTCTAAAACGAACATAATGCAATAGCATGTTGAAGCAAGCGACTACAGGTCAGAAACACAAAAGCATTATGCGGCGATATTTTCCACAACTATTTTATATTTTAATGGCAATTTATGTGCTGCTATTTTTAATGCCCTTTTAGCTATTTTTAAACTTTCATCATTTACCTGAATTTCTATTATTTTTTGATTTTCTTTGACTTGTGCCGCAGTTCCTATTGGGCGGCCAAATGAGAGCGTCATGCCCTGCTGAAACCGATCTGCTCCAGCACCCGTTGCCAGCGGATTCTCCCTTACAACATGATGCGGAAATACCCGTATTTTTAAGAAATATGTTCTCCCTTTTCCAAGGTTTTTTGTCATGTGTTGTGTAATAGCCATGCGTGCTGCTTCCAAGGCGTTGTGTCTGATTTGGATTGGCTGTTTCGATATTAGGTACAGAACTTTGTCATAGGATTTCTTTTCTCCAACTTCAAATTGGTGAATTTTCGAGCCAGGAACACCTTTTACATACCCCTTTCTAGGTCTTCTTCTAGATACCCTCGTATATGCTCTATGAACTTTTCTGTAACATCTTCCAGGTCGCAGTCCCATTAATATCACTTATTTTTATAAAGTTATTATAAGGCAAATTATCAGTAGCAAACTATAAAAATCTTTTTATAGAATTAAGAAACTTAAATTTATAAAAGATTTAGTTTTAATTCTACTAATTTCTTATACGCATAATTATCTTTCTTTCTGTAATTTTCTTTCAAAATTAAATAAAAGCGCTGGGAATGGGATTTTCACCAACCTTTCTTTGTTTTGCATCCAAAACTTTTTTCAAAAGGTTTGGGTTTGAACCCATGCGAGCCGAAGCTCACTAGCTTTTTAGCAAATCTCCAAGCTAGCGCCTTAGACCTTTCAAGCCACCTCTCCAATATTGCGACAGCCCAAGTTTCTCTTTAGCATGCTTAGGCTTTCTCTTTTCAAAGGAGAAAGGCCAGTGACTTGGCTATCCCAGCACTAAATTTTTTCAGCGTGCCCCAAAAGCATATCTGGCACTCCGTCTTTTATTTTAAATCTAATCTTACATTTTTTGCATATAAGCTGATTTTTTCTTCTTTCTAGCTTGCTTTTACATAACGGGCAAACAAGCAAGCTTATATAATTCATTATAATGAATTGCCGAAAAGATTTAAAAGCTAAATGGTTTACGGACTAATATCTACCGGGATATCTGTTGATTTCATTAGAATTCTGTCCATCTTTACACAGAGAGATTTTGCCTTTATCATATCTTTTGCAGATAGTTTAGCTACACCAATTCCTATTAATTCTCCATTCCCAGATAGAATTGCAGTTATCCCATCCTTTTTTACACTATCTTCTAGTTTTAAAATACCTCTCGCATACAATGGTGAGCCATGAACTAGAGAAAAAACAGCAGAATCTTTAACTATAATTTTTGGGACATGTTCCACAGCGATTTCCGGTGGCAATATTATGCGTCGTATGCTATTTTTTTCAATATTTTGCTTCCAAAATTCAAAGCTATCCTTTAGTTCTTGAAAACTGTGGCTCTTATTTTCGGTGAACGTCCCAACCCGAGTTCGTCTCAGTTCTATCATATGTGCACCGCCTATTTTTTCACCTATCTGATGTATTAATTTTCGTATATATGTACCTGCTTCACAATTTACTTTTATAACCACATTTTTTTCAGCTCTATCAATTATTTTTATAGAATATATTGTTCTTTCTCTTTTTTTCCTTTTGACAGCAGATCTTACTGGAGGAATCTGCTCTATTTTACCAACAAATTTTTTTATTACACGCTCCAATTCAGTTTGTGAAATATTTTTATGTAAATGCATAACAGCAACATATTCTTTGTCAAGATTTTTCAGCACTGGCATAAGTCTTGTAGCTCTTCCAAGAAGAATTGGCAAAACACCTGTAGTGCGTGGGTCAAGTGTACCGCTATGGCCTGCTTTTTTGATGCCCAATATTTTTTTCACCCAATGAACACAGGTAGAGCTTGTTGGCCCAGATGGTTTGTCAAGTATAAGAAATCCACATTTTATTAATTCTTCTACTGGCCGAGCACCAGGATAAAACCCAGAGAGCTTGCTTATCTCATCTGAAACTGTAAGCCACATAAGAATAAACTACGAAGTGGAATTATTTAATTCTTTTGCTGATTTCGTAATTTATTTAAGTGGCGATTAATAATTAAAAATATGGAAAAGAAACTAAGGATCGAAATATTTGTTTTGATATTTCTGCTATTCTTATCAAATGTCGTAATTGCTTGTTCTGATTCTGACGGCGGGAAAAATATTTATGTAAAGGGAAAGGCAGTTGGTCTTTACTCTTCTAGTAGGCAAAAAGGGCTTATTTTTGGGGAAGGTTCTGATTGCTCTATGAGATATGATAAAAATTTAGATTACAGCATTTACTATGATTGTTGTGACGACTCTGAAAACAATCCAACTCAGTTGAACGAAGCATATTGTGAAAATGGTGTGATAATAGCTAAGGGGTATAGATGTAAGTTTGGATGTGTCGATGGCAGATGTAGAAGAGAAGATGAATTACCTGACAATAGAAAATGTGTAGAATATGGAGATAATGGTTATGATATTTACAAAAAGGGGTATGTTTTGTTTGACGGTAAAAAATTTTCTGATGCATGTGTAGGTGTAGACAATTTTACAAATATTACTTCACTTCTTATTGAATATTTTTGTGATAATGATGGAGGGATGTGGCGTTATAGTAAGATGTGTGGATATGGATGTGAAAATGGGGTCTGCCTGAAAGAAGGTAAAAAGATTTGTGAACCAGGTGAGAAAAAAAGGGCTTGTTCTGAAAGAAATACATTCACCGTATATGAATGTACTAACGGCTATTCTTGGAATCCGATAGGCTCTGGTGGGTGTGCATTTGGTTGTGAAAATGGAGCATGCAAAGAAGATCCTTGCAATGATAAAGATGGATATTATGGTAATAAAATTTGTGGAAATGATGGAAATGTTTACGCTATATACAGAAATTATTTTTCTGATGATTCTGGTTGTAAATATACAACAAGATTAGACCTAAAAGAAAAATGTAACTATGGTTGTAAGGATGGAATATGCTTGGGAACATCATCCACAACCATAATTCCAGCAAAGTGTTATGATTCTGATGGGGGAAGGAATTATTATGTTAAAGGTACGGTTACTGGACATCAATATGGTGGCTATTTTAATATGACTGATAAATGTGAGTATAGGACAAGTGTCTGTGTTAATACAAGCGTCGGAATTGTTTGTACTAATACTGCTTCAGGATACTTTTTAACAGAATATTATTGTTCTGATAACGGTTATGCATTACAAGAAGAAAAAAAATGTGAATATGGTTGTGGAGATGGAAAATGTTTGGAAGCTCCACAAAATATTTCTGAATGCATAGAAGAGGGGGGAAGAGGGTCCATTTATAATGACCAATGTTGCAAAGGATTGACACGAATTGCAAAGTGTTTTGAAACTGTAGAAAAAAGTGAAGACAATTGTATATGTATTAATGATGGTGAGTTTTACTGCACAAAATGTGGAGACGGTGTTTGTAAATCACCTGAGAACAAATGCAATTGTCCAGAAGACTGTGAAGGTAAAATTAGTGTGTCAATTGCTTGCCCTGAGTGTGAAGGGTGTCCTTGTGAGACAGAAATTCCAGATTATCATACAATTACAGCTACGTATGAGATGACAGAAGAATGTCTAAATACACTTGGTATAAAATTCGATACAATAGTTTATCTATCTAAAGATGAAACTGAGGTATTTAGAAACTGCCTTGAAAAGACCTGTAACGCATCTCAAGATTGTCCCACTATAAGGTGTGGAACCTGCGATTGTTCAGTTAGTTGTGTGAATAATATATGCGTTTATACATCCACTTCATATCGTTCTTCATATTGTCATTGTGGCGATAATAGTTGTGATAAATATGAAAATTCTGGAAATTGTCCGCAAGATTGCAAAGAGGGAAATATTAGTTCAACTACAATATATTTTCCACCAAGTTCAACAGAGCTTCTCAGTAGCACAATAGGCAGAGTTCATACCTTTTTAGAAAAAATATTATATCTACTTTTATCATAAGCTACCTTATATTTCTATGCCCATAATTTTTCTTAAGAAAAGCGTCAGTGGCATGGATACTATCAGATACCATGCCAGCCATCCAATATGATTTCCCAAAACTGGAAGAGAAAAAGGAAGTATAACAATTGGTTGCGTATAAGTTGCCCTCAACCACGGAAAAAGTATAAATAAAAACCCTAAGGATATAATCATTGATATACCAAGGGCTTTAAATGTAGTCTGCATTAGCTGGCCACTTAATTTCATGGACTTATTCATAAGTTCTGTGCTTTTTTCTAAGTTTGATTCTTTTTGCGCTTCCTTTATTTGTTCTTGAAGTTTTTTTTGCTCATCTTTTAAATATTTTATTTTGTCTTGATTAACAAAAAACTTATATGGCAATTGTGCCAATATACCCATAAGAATGGCTATTATGACTATAGTTATTATTGGTGATAACGAACCAAAGATTTGTGTTAAAAAAGAGCCAAAAATCATTTTATTACCTTTTCATATTTCGAATAATTTTATTATTTTTTCAGCAGCGTCTTTTGCGTGGCCAAACTCGCCTTTGCCAAGTTTTTCTTCTGGTGTATATTCTTCTATTATATTTACAGATGCCTTTGTCATAGCAGCATAAGCAGCCGCAAAAGATCTGTTTATTTCTTGATGCGTGCTAATCTCTTCTGCTGTTTCCACGTCTCTGGTTGTTCTTGTTTTATCTCCCATTCTCAGCTTTGCGATAAATTCTGGGTCTTTTTCTATCAGAACTATAACATCTGGCTTAATTGCTTTGATTATAGTTTCTGGCAGACCGGGATAATATCCCTCTTTTCTTTTGACAGAACAATGTGTATCTATAATTATGTTTCCTTTAAGTTGTCCTATTTTGTCAGCAGCCATTTGCTGTAGTTCTTCATATTCATTTTTTGATATTTTAGTCCGCATTTCATCTCTATTTTCTATTAACCCTTTAGCCCTTGCTACTTCGAATATGTAGTCACCAAAATTTGCGAAATTTATTTCAATATTTTTTTCAGTTGCATATTTCTTTACGAATTTTATAATAGTTGTTTTCCCACATCCAGGAACAGCTGTTAATATTAATTTCATTTATAATCACCCTCTTATATCCGTATCTTTTTACTATAATCAGACGTTTTTAATTTCAAATTTTTTTGCACGGAATCCCTTTCCTATTATTTCTGTTTTGCCGCATACTGTACATTTAAACCTTAGATCAACTTTTTTTGTTGGTTTTTCCCTCCCCTTTGGATTTTCTTTAGGAAAAGAACCATAACCTGCCAACTTCCGTTTAAATCGTCTTTGACTTTTTGTATTTTTTCTTCTTTGCCTTCTTTTTGCTATCGTTACTATATGTTCTGTATGCCTTTTACAAAATTTGCAATATCTTTTTTGTTTTTTTGGGATATTCATTATTATCACACTACAATTGCTTTTTTGTTTTTTATAAGTATATTCTTTATATCGTCTGGGAGTGTCACTATATCATCTTTTTTTAGCGAATAAACCTTTAAATTTTTATCAACAAATGGGGGAAGAGTTTCTGTTATTCTTATCTTTTCACCAATCTTTGGATTTACGTTAGCTTCTTTTTTAGTCTGTTCCTTTAGCTTTCTCCTGTTTTTCAGGATGTTAAAAAATTTGGTTCTGGAATTCTTCAAAATGCTAATAAGACTATAAAATAACTGTTCCTCTTCTTTTAAAAGGTTTTCAACTGGCATGCCAGTTCTGGATGATAAAAGCGCAAGTTCAACTATTTTGTGTTCTCTCTTCTCAAAAATGGATTTAATTACGTTTTTTATATTCTCTAGCTCCACTATATCGGCATTTGTTTTGTTTTTCTTTGCGGTTTTTCTTGCCAAATATTCTCTTATCTCCTCTACAATATTATCAGACAAATGCTGTAATTTATTACTTTCCTTTTCAGCTAATTGAAGTTCTCTTAACTTTTCAAAGCTAATTACCATTTGAGCACCAATAATAAATAGAGCAAAAGTTTTAAAAAAGATATTTAATTGCTGGGTGAAATTTTGTTGCCATGTTTTATAATTTTTCCAATTTTTTCCACAGGTTTTTTTTGCTTTTTTACCCTCTTTTTAGTCAGATAACCCATTTGTTTCATTTTCTTAAATGGGTAAGAAACTGGATTTTTTATATGTTTACATAATTTGTCAGGTTTGCATACAAATCCGTAGAAAAGCTCGTTTGTTGCTCTTCCATCACCAGCGCAATTCGGGGGCAATATGGATTTTTGTTGCTGATTCCATCTCAACTGCCCCAAAATTAAATTTTCAGCTAATGGCTGGTTATTCTTTTTATTCCACTCAAAAAGCCTGTCTTCTATATCTTTCCATGACCAATTCATCATTTTTAGAAATGTTATCAATGTAAAGAGTGACCGCTTTCTTCCATCTTCCAGACCTGCCAAAATATTTTTGATACAGGGCGGAAAAAACGGTTCTGTTATTTTTTTCTCCCATTGTATAATTTTTCTTTTTCTTATATTTTGTTTATCCTTCTTTAGTGAGCTAAACCAGTCTAGGGCGTCTATTAATAGGTTTAGGGCCTCATCTTTTTCCACATCGTTAAAAAATTTAGTATTTGTTTTTATTGAATTCTCTGGCGTTGCATATTCTGGTTTAAATGTTTTTAGCTCCCTTTTAGTTATGGGGAGAGAAACCAGCCAGGTTTTTTCGTTAAATGAAAATGGCATTCTAAACATATGGCGGGATCCCCAATCTTTTTCAACCTCTACAAAATAATATGGGCTTATTTTTTCCGGCGGCTCTTCTAATATTTCCATTAGTTGCTTGGCACCCTTTAACGCGATAAGTTTACGAATAAGCTCCTGTTCAATTTCTTTTCTGATAAATGACGCCAATATTTTTGGATAATTTGGATAATTTTTTGCAAGAGGCTTGGAATTTATTTCCTTTGGAAACATTTCCCAAGGAAGGACAAGGTGAAATCCTCTTCTGCCGCTGAATTTTAGTCCATAATTTTTTATGCCATAATTTTTAAAGACCGAAATTATTAGTTCAGCCGCGAGTTTTGCTTCTTCTATGCCTAATTTTGAATCTATATCAAGAATGAAATCCCAGCCTATTCTTAATTTGTCATGATTATCAGATGCCAGCGACATGGGGTTGACCCACCTTTCAACAGAGCCGTGAAATGAGCAAACTCCATGCCTGACCATTTCTATTATATCTGATTTATATTGTATAATATTTGGCCTTTTTGAATATGAACCATCAGGAAACGCTCCGACAACTTCTCTATCCCTGCTGACAGCTAAAATTTTATCAGCCACATTTGAGTAATGTCTCAAGATATCAACGCGCGCCAGCTGTTTTATTTTCATATCAGACATAAATTAAATTACAAAAGAAAGTTTAAAAATATCTTATTTATTCTATAACCATCCCAGCATAACTGACAAACGATTCACTTCTTCCATATGGTGAGTCAAGACTTGTCCGTCTATCTATTATATGCACCTGCTTTGCTCCAATTGCCTTTGTTACCAGGAGAGTGAGTGTTATAGGTACAACTCCACATACGGTATAACCATTTTTTGTGACACTATCAAAAAATTCCCTTGCCTTGAATTTTTTTATCAGTTCTATTAGTCTGTCTTCTATTTTTATGACATATTTTCTGTTTTCTTTTACTGTTCCATTCCGGGGCATATAGCCGTAGTTAGGGCCATAATGCGTGAAATCAGAAGACGCTACATAAAATGCTTTTTTGCCAAGCTTTTTTACAATGGTTTTTGATATTTTTTCTATTATGTCGAATGGAACAAGTTGTAAACATAACGGGATAAATGTAAAATCTTTTAACAGGTATTGAAGAAATGGCAGCTGAACTTCTATTGCATGCTCTTCCACATGTGCAGTATTATCTGCTTTTATTAACTGCCCTTCTAACTCAGATATAATTTTATCGTGTCTTACTATGCCTAAAGGAGTTTGCCAATCCTGGTTACTGAGGGCAATAGGGTGGCCAAGCCCTGTATGGTTCGGGCAGGAAACAAAAATTTTCTTATCTTTCATAGCATTTTTAACAGACTTAAAAGTCAAAGCTGCTGTTTTTCCGGAAAAAACGTAGCCAGCATGCGGAACTATGACACCAAGAGCGTTTGAATAATCTTCTACATCAGAAGAAAAAAGGTCATTTAACTGATCATTCAGTTCTGCTCTGGTTGAAGGATAAAATCCGATTGCCGCAGGATTTCTCATAACTAATTCTTATATAGAAACTAATTTATATTTCACATAATTGAATAGAATTAAAATATAGGCCTTATACCGTAATTTTCTCCGCTTTATGACTATTGAGTCCGATTCTTGTTCCAAATCGTCGTGTTTCAAAATTAACAACCTACTTTTCAATAAACCCTTACATACTTATTAAAGCAAAAATAATATCTAAGACAGGAAGTATCGGCCGAGCAAATTTTTTTGGCGTAAAGGGGGCACCGATTAAGATTTGATTTTTGGTTAATATTTCCGGATAATTGACTTATTCTTAATTTTATATATCTGAAATAACAAGAATTTTTCATGGATTATGAACAGCTTGTAGACGTTTATGAAAGGCTTGAGCAGACAACAAAAAAACTTGAGAAGAGAGATATTTTGGCTAATTTCTATTCAAAGGTCCCAAAAGACGAGCTTAACACCGTTGTTTTGCTATCCATGGGTGTGATATCAAAAAAAGGCGAGGATTTGGGCATAGCTTTCAAAATGATGAAAAAAATTATAGCAAAAGTTGCCGGTGTTTCAGCAAGTGAAGTTGAAAAAACACTTAAAAAAACAGGTGATATCGGGCTGACAGGAGAAATTCTTCTAAAGAAAAAACGGCAAAAAATGCTTGGCAGAAAAAAGCTTTCAACAGAAAAAGTTATGTCTAATCTTAGAAAACTCATACAGATAAGTGGCGCCGGAAGTCAGGAGAGAAAAATAGCACTTGTTTCCGAGTTATTGGCGAACGCTGAACCAAGGGAGGCTCTATATATAATAAGAAATATTCTTGGACAGATGAGAACAGGTGTTGCAGAAGGTATTGTGCGAGATGCATTGGCAAAGGCTTTTAACCAAGAACCAGAAGAGATAGAACACGCATATAATCTTCTGGGAAATTATGGACTTGTTGCTGAACTTGCAAAAAAGAGGAATTTAAGTAAAATAGAATTAGTTGTTGGCAGGCCTGTTAGGGTTATGCTTGCCCAAAAAGCACCAAACCTCGAAACAGCCCTAAAAAAATTTGCGCATCCTGCTCTAGAAGTAAAGATAGATGGCTTTAGGACACAAATACATAAAAAGGGAAACGAAATAAAAATATTTTCACGGCGTATGGATGATGTTACACATCAGTTTCCAGAGCTGGTTGAATGGGCTAGAAAATATATACGCGCAAATAGCTGCATAATTGAAGGTGAGACAGTTGCCATTGATCCAAAAACAGGAAAGCCGTTGAAATTTCAGAAGCTGTCCAGACGTATACAGCGAAAATATAACATAGATAAAATGGTAAAAGAGATACCTATTCAAATAAATCTTTTTGACCTCCTTTTTGTAAACCATAAAAATTATATGAATAAGCCACTGAAAGAAAGATGGTCAAAACTAAAAAGCATAATAGAACAAAAAAAGGGGAAAATTGTTCTTGTCGAACATATAGAAACTAAAGATATTAAAAGGGCCAAAGAATTTTACCAAAAATCTTTGGCTACAGGCGAAGAGGGTGTAATGATAAAAAATTTAGATGCACACTATAAGCCCGGGAAAAGAGTCGGTTATTGGCTTAAGGTAAAGCCGACGATGGAGCCACTTGACCTTGTTATTATTGAAGCTGAGTGGGGAAAAGGGAAGCGCGCTGGTTGGTTGTCCTCCTTCACACTTGGAGCGCGCATGGGCAATAAGTTTGTGCCAGTTGGAAAAATGGGCACTGGCTTGACAGACAGACAATTCAAGGATCTAACAAAAAAATTGAAGGCACTAATAATAGATGAACATAACGGAGTTGCTAAAATAAAACCATCTGTAGTTGTTGAAGTACAATACGAAGAAATTCAAAAATCACCTAATTATTCTTCTGGCTATGCATTAAGGTTTCCGCGACTTTTGAGAATAAGAGACCCAACTGACAAGGGTCCAGAAGAGGCCGATGACATAAAACGAATAAAGAGATTATATAAACAACAGTAGTTTATCATATGTCGGTTAGACAATTGTTTCACACCCAAATTGTATTAAATCGTTCGCTTTCTTTTCTCTATCAGCTTCTGCTGTTATTCTAATGACATTTTCGGTTCCACTTTTTCTTATTAGAAGAAATGCATCTTTCCAGTCGATTCTTATTCCATCTGTAGTTTCATAATTTAAGTTTCTTTTTACGGCATATTCTGTTAGTTTTTCTATTACCTTTTTTTCTATCTTTGTCTTGTTTTTGCATGGTATACTTTGTTTTCTAAAATAGAATTTTTTTGTTTTTTCTGAAATTTTACGTATTTTTTGTGTATCTTTAATTTCTTTTAACAGCCAGAGTGACGAATAAATGGGATCTGGTCCAGGTATAGATTCTCTGGAAAACAGATGGCCACATTGTTCTATTGCAGTTTCTCCACCAATTTCAAGCATATTATGAGTTATAGCAACATCGCCGACTCTTGTTTTACTGATTTTACCGCCAACACCATTTACAAGCTCCTCTATCTTTTTTGATACCTCTATATTTGTGCTGATTTTTTTGTTTTTTCTTTTCAAACATCTTTCTCTCGCGAAAACTCCACAAGAATCTATAGGAGGAATATATCCAAATTTATCTATAAAAACTACGCGGTCTCCATCTCCGTCAAAAGCCATACAAAAATCAATTTTTTTATTTTTCATATACTTTATTGTTTTTTCCAAGCTTTTTTCAGTTGGCTCAGGTTTCTGAAGAAAACCATTTGGTTTGTAGTTTATGAATTTTATATCCTGATTTATCCTTTCAAATAGTGAGATAAGTGAGGTTGCTGCACCATTTGAAAAATCTATCAAGAAATTTGAGCAAATATTTACTTTTTTAAAACAATTTTTGATAATTCTGTTTTCATAAAACTCTAAAGCATTAAACTTCTCTATTTTGCTTTCAAGATTTCTTTTTTTT
>Ga0164310_10001055_pt1 | contig 15270 bp, 14 predicted proteins | sample GuaBasSedimGuay1_FD_121795 | JGI IMG/M metagenome (GOLD analysis project Ga0164310, IMG submission 121795) | Subseafloor sediment microbial communities from Guaymas Basin, Gulf of California, Mexico - Guay1, Core 4569-9, 0-3 cm | ecosystem: Environmental > Aquatic > Marine > Hydrothermal vents... | reverse complement strand
TCTATTTCGAGATCCCAGTAAAGTTGCCCGAGGCGAGCGACGCCCGTCAGGAGATGGCAGTGGGCGAGTTGGCCTACTGGCCAGTCGGCGCTGCGTTTTGCATCTTCTTCGGGCCTACCCCCGTCAGTGTGAGCGGCGAGCCAAGAGCCTACTCCAACGTCAACCCATGTGGGCGCTTGCTCGACGATCCGATCTCCCTGTCCGATGTGCGGGATGGGGCCATCCTCCGCCTGGAGAGAATCGAATAGCTGGAGGCTGAGCGGCGATCGTTCTCTCTTCGGGCCATCGGTTGCTGGCGAGATCGGGGGGAGGGATTCGGAAGCGAGGCGGCCTCTAAGAGGCCAGATCCTTCACCATGTAGGAACCTTCCAGGCGGTATCCAAGCCGGCGATAGTAGCCCCGCGTGCCCAAGGCGGCGATCACCGCCAGCCTGCGGTAACCTTCTCGACTGGCGTGACCCTCGGCTATGCCCATCAACTGTCGGCCCAGGCCCCGGTGCTGCGCAGCGCCTTCGGACTCAGCCCCCACCTCGAGCGAGGGGCCGTAGATGTGCAGTTCTCGCACCAGAGCAGCCTGCGCCAGTTCTGCGAGCCCTTCAGGAGCGCTGCGGTCCGCAGGCAGCGACAGCCGCAGGTATCCCGCCAACCTGTCGCCGGCGGTCACAAAGGATAGGAAGCGTTCTTCGCCCCCCATAACGTCATAGGTTATGCTCTCCTCGGAGAGCTCCTCCATCTGAAGGGAGGCACCACGAATCTCACGGCATCGGATACAGCCACAGGCCTGGCCTCGTCGCGCAAGCTCTCGCTGGATATCCTGCCGGAGGCTTGTGCGCCGGTTCCCGGCGACGATGTTGCCCGAAGGGATGTCGCGCACTACTCGATTAACCCGGCAGTAGCGGGGAATGTGAGTCTTCAGATCCGCGAGCAGTTGAATCAGGGTTTCGGTGGAATACGGCTGGTATTCGCCGCGCTGCCAGTATTCATAGAGCTCGGCGTTCTCCAGCAGCTGGCAGGGATAGATCTTGATCTCATCAGGCCGGAGCGCTGGATCCTCCCACATGCGCAGGAAGTCAACCCGGTCTCCCTCAAGCGTCGCTCCCAGCAAGTTCGGCATCCAGTGGGCCACGATCTTGAATCCCGCCCGCCGCAGCAAGCCTGTCGCCTTGCGGGACTCCTCAACGGTGTGGCCGCGGTGGTTCCGACGCAGGATATCATCATCCAGGCTCTGGTAGCCGATTTGCACCTTGGTGACTCCCAGGGACCGCAGATGAACAATCTCCCTCGGATTGATCTCGTCCGGACGAGTTTCGATGACCAGACCCACATTTCGGTGGCGGGCATGCTCATTGGCCTCTTGCGCTTCCGCGAGCGTTTCCGATTCGAAGCCGTTCAAGGCATCCAGGCAACGCTGGATGAACCACCGCTGGTACTGACGTGGATAGGCACTCCAGGACCCTCCCAAAATGAGAACCTCGACCTTGTCGGTGGGGTGCCCGATGGCCTCGAGCGCTTCCAGCCGGGAAGCCGTCTGAAGGTAGGGGTCGAATCCGTGATGCAGAGCCCTCATCGCACCCGGCTCATCCGGCAGATAGGACTTCGGCAGGCGCGCATCGGCAGGGCAGAACACGCAGGTCCCCGGGCAAGGATAAGGCTTGGTGAGAACGCTGACGGTGGTCACACCGGAGAGGGTGCGTGTGGGCTTCATGCGCAGGCGCTCCATCACCTCCGGCTCGAAGGGCCATTGACCGCTTTCCGTCAAATTCCGGTAGGCATGGATAAGGGTATGCTTCGGAAGGTATCCCCCGCCTGGACGAGGGTGCCGGCGGACGGCCTTCGCCACGGGATGGCCAAAGCGAACGTCCTCCAGGATGGCCTCGGCCAGAGCCAGGTCTTCCCGGCTATAGCGTCGGGCTTCCAGCCAGGCTTGCTCTCGTTCCACGCGTATAATCCTTAGGATGAGACCAACAGTGATCGCACGCCTGCGGGCGATCAATGAGGCATTCTACCAGAACTTCGCTGCCTCCTTCTCGGGCAAGCGGCAGCGACTCCAGCCGGGGGTGCTCCGGGTGATTTCGAGCATCCCGGCCCAGGCATGCGTGCTCGACCTCGGCTGTGGAAATGGCGTTCTGGCCCGCGGCTTGAGAGATGCGGGCCACCGGGGAGCATACGTCGGAGTGGACGCCAGCGTGGAGATGCTCGCAATCGCAAGCAAGGCGCTCGATGAACCCCTCTATCACTTCCTCCAGTTCGACCTGAATGTCCCTGGTTGGTCTGAAGCGCTGCTCTCACGCTTCCCGCAGGGCTTTGATTGGGCCTGCTTGTTCGCCACGCTGCACCACATCCCGGGATCGAAGACCAGGGCGGCCCTCCTTCGCGAAGTCCGGTCCGTGCTGCGGGAGCAGGGGCGGCTGGCGCTTTCGACCTGGAACTTCCTCTCCAGCGACCGGCTGCGTCGCCGGTTGATGCCCTGGGATGCCGTCGGGCTGCGCGCCGGGGATGTGGAGCCCGGTGATTATCTACTAGATTGGCGCGAAGGCGGCAGCGGCGTCCGCTATGTCCATCATTTTGAGGTCCAAGAATTGGAGTTTCTGGCGCAAGAGGCCGGGTTCCGGCCAGCGGAAACTTTCTTCTCGGATGGCGAGAACCGCCGGCTCGGCCTCTACCAAATCTGGGAGCCATTGGACATCCGGTAAGGCCAGTGGCGCGCCGCACAGCCGCCCAAGCGCCCGCTTTGACGGGCCTATGCCCGCATGGTAGAATGCAGCCGCCTCGAACGCCGGCAGGCAGCCCGGAGGGATGGCCGAGTGGACGAAGGCGGCGGTCTTGAAAACCGCTGTGGGGTCACACCCACCGGGGGTTCGAATCCCTCTCCCTCCGCCAGAAACTGGACAAGAAAATACACGGGGAGGTGCCGGAGCGGTTGAACGGGGGCGCCTGCTAAGCGCTTGTAGGGGCGAAAACCTCTACCGAGGGTTCGAATCCCTCCCTCCCCGCCTCAGGCCGCCATGCGCGGCCTTTTCTTATGATGTCTACAGGCTCAGAAGCCTATGGGATCTCACACGGCACTCTTTCGTGGAGCGGGGCGAGGATTCCACCTTGCCTCTAAGACCCATATGCTCGAAGGTCATAAAGCCTTCTGAAGTTCGGCAGGGACCCAATTCCTCGTGCACCAGCCGGACGTCGGGCATGTCATATCTCAGGCGCTGCTCAGAGCTCATATCCCGCCATCCTTTTTGATCAATATAGGCATAATCCCATCCTGCCGTCTTCTGTGATAGTGCAGCATTTTAGATCTGTACACGCGGGCTATCCATAGCTGGCACCTGAGCCAGCGGCTGGACTATGCTCTGGCGCTCATGGCGCTGGAGCGGGCTCTGGGGCGAAGCAAGCCGGAGATCCACCATTCGGATCAAGGGGTGCAGTATGCGGCAATGGGTTATGTGGATATGCTGCGGCGAGCTCAGGTGAAGATCAGCATGGCGCACATGTCGGCCAGCCGACGTAGAACCCGCATGTGGGGCGCCTTATCCGCACAATCAAAGAAGAGGAGGTTTACCTATCTAAGTATGAGGGATACCAGGATGCCTATCGGCAGATCGGGCGCTTCATCGAGGAGGTCTATGCCTGCAAGCGCATCCGTTCATCACTGGGGGTATCTCGCGCCGATGAGATTCGAGCTCCAGTGGCAGGAGAACCGATCCGCCGATGTTATCTGAGAATCACAGAAGAAGTGTCCAGTTTTTAGGGCGCAGTGCAACTTCTGATATTGGCCTATGGATTCCCTTACCCCAGCAAAATCTCAATCTTATTCGACCCGTGTCGCATCCGAATCTTGGGCGTTCGTAACTGCTTGGTAAGCAGGGTTCACGAACATATCTAATGGCAGCCTCTGACTTCCCCTAGGAAGGTTCCAACTCTATAAAGAGAGAGTGCCAAGGCACAGGGCGATCAAAGAGACCACCGTGTGCCTTGGCAAAGGATCTCCATTGGTCCCAATCGGATGTGTAGAAACTACACGCCGGCAGGGGCTGCCTCAGGCTCCGTCTCGTCGTAGAGCCGATCTCTTATTGCAGGGATCAGCATCAGGACGACAATGATTAACCCAAAGGTTCCGCCGAGGATGTAGTCGCTGGTCGTACCCCGAACGATGTGCGTATAATAATTCGCCACCATAGTTGTTCCGCCGCCTATCAAGGCCAGATACCATCCCGAACGCTTCCGCATTCCTAAGTACAGGATAGACAATATGACACATATTGTGCCAAGCCACATGACTTGGGTGCCTAGCCATGTGCCCCAAAGGTTCCCCGGCCACGCTGGTCGTCCAGGGTGCATCCACTGAAAGCGCATAGAGGCGAATCCGTTAGTGAAGGAATGAGCGCCTTGGACACCGAGGAATAGGAAGACGATAGCATTTATCGTCTTCTGTGCGCCGTCGGCCTTCTCAGCGAGCAGAATGGTGAAGTATGGAACCAACCCGAGCAAGGCAATAATAACAACGGTCGGAAATCCCTCATGCACGAAGTTTATCCAAGGGACAAACATGTATGCAGCACCCATGGCTGGCATCGCGAATGCGAGCAGTGCCAAGCCACGCGCCCACATCTTCCCTTCGTAGAAATCCCGAGCGATGACAAGCACTACAATGCCGGCAAATACGCCGAGGGCCATCCAGAGTGGATATGCCCAGCTCACATGCTCAGGAGTCTTGCCAATTAGCTTAGCCTTGAGCTGAAGCTCAGGATCATCCGAGGCAGAAAACTGCTCGATCCGTGCCTGCTGGTTCGCAATGAGCTTAGGCATAACCCCTTTGACGATAAGGGGCTCGAAGACTATGATCAGAATTGCCGCGATAACTATTAAGATGGTGACTGCCGAACGAACGCTTGCAGAAGGGTGTTGCATCTTGCACTCTCCTTTTCATGCTTTCAGGTAGCGAGATTTGCCGATGCGTCCATAATTTCTGTCAGAACCCCCCGGATAGACGATGACCCCCATTGAATAATTATCAACGCCAGAGCAAATCGAACCTGAAACATCCAATCCGATAGCGATTAGTGTCATTAGCTCTTTGTTTAGGCTTCTTATGTGGTATTCCTCCTTTCACTTATTAGAACAGGGAAGGGCGTAATTATGAGCATTCCCCAAAAATTCACCATTAAGATGTGCTCTAAATTGGCTCAAGAGAGCTGTGAAGCCATTCACAATTGTCCTGCATATAACATAGCAGGAAGCAGGTGCTTTGTCTTTGACAAAAGTCAAATACTGTGCTGTAGGCATTTCTCCTTACAGACTATAAGGGCCCACAGGAGAGATGCCCAGTAGTACAAGTAAATCGGCCCCTAGAGAAAGCGTATCCTTACCTATCGCCGATGCTCGCTGCGAATATGTGCGCGCAGACGGCCGGGTGGAAAGTGAAGGGGTCTTGACGATCAAGGGCATCAACGGGCATTGCTACCGCGAGATCCCGAGTGTGAGGGCGGCGCCGGTGGCGGAAGAGGGCACCTGGAATGAGGCATTCGACGATCTTCTGTCTCGCGGGTTGGATGTAAGATCGGTTTGCTACATCACATTGAACGAACGCCGGGGGCTATCAAGACAAGCATTCAAAAGCCAAGCAGAGCAATCTGATAGGGGTTTTCGGTTCGCATCCAATACATGGCTTGTCCCCGAAAGCTCGGCGACCATCCTGGCGAAAAGCCGCCGAAAACGACTGTGGGGTGAGCGTGGCGATCCGATTGCAAGAACTTGGTTTTCACGCGGCAAGTGGCAGGGGGTGATTGAGTTCCTAGGATACGGTATAATAGAGCCGTTCGCCGAAAGGCGGCTATTCGCCCTCGTAGCTCAGAGGAGAGAGCACTTGCTTGCGGAGTAAGGGGCCGCAGGTTCGAGTCCTGCCGAGGGCGCCAGAGGCGCATCCGCCGCGGGTTTCCCCGCGGCGGCTTCTCCTTCTAGAGCCCTAGATATACAGCCGGTCGTGATCGACCTCATCCCGAAGTATGCGTAGCTCCTCCTCCGTGGGTGGCTGGCTCTGCTCGATCCTCTCGGGCAGCAAGAGCTCGAAGCCCGTGTTCTCCAAGACCTCTTCCACAGACACGCCCGGCTGAGTCGCCAGCAGTTTCATGCGCTTGGTATCCTCGTCGTAGCCCAGCACTGCGAGCGTGGTCACCACCCGGTAGGGCCCTGTCCCCGGCGGCAGGCCAGCGGCCTCCCGAGCGCCGGGGCCAGTGAGGTACCCCGGCGTGGTGATGAAATCCACCTTCTCCACGAAGCGCCGGCGGTCATGCCGCATGATGGCGATCGTGCGCCAGCAGTGCGAGCCCACATCGTTGCCCCCGCCGCTGCCCGGCAAGCGCACCTTCGGGTGGCTGTGGTCACCGATCACGGTGCTGTTCAGATTGCCATAGGGATCGATCTGCGCCCCGCCCAAGAATCCATACTCGACGAAGCCCCTTTGCGCGGTCTCGATGATGTCACAGATTCCGGAGGCGGCTACGGCTCGGTGAAAGGTCCGACGCTCGCCTACTGCCAGGGGAAGCGATTCCAGGATGGCACCGGTACCCCCAAACTCGAAGATCGTCACCAGGTTGGGCGCGTGCATCTTCTGCGCCAGCGAGGCCGCCAGCATGGGGATCCCTGTCCCGATGAAGGCGGTGGTGTTGTCCTCCATCAACCGAGCGGCGGTGCAAATCAGCAGTTCGGTGGCATTGTAGGGGCTTTCCATCATGCATCCCTCCCCGGCACCATGGCGCGCAGCCTTTCGAGGCGCTCCTTGCCGATCCGATCGAGATACTCATGATGATCGTGTACGCCGTAGATGTATTTATCCAGATAGGCCTGGGCGCCTTCTGGGGTTTTCGAGGCCTCCACCCACTCCTTGATTTGCTCCTCATCCCGCTCGTAAACGTAGCACATCTCACCGGGATGCGAGCCAAACGGGGCCTCCACCACTGCATCCACCAGGTAGTAGGGTATGATGGTGTCCTGCGGCCGCTTGCGGATCTCCTCGTTGGGGATGATCTCCTCAGCGCTGATGATCAGGCGCTTGGAGGCGCGGGCCAGCTCGGCGCTGAAGCCGCTGATGCCGTCGATCTGGGCATTTCCATACTTATCAGCGCGGTGGACATGAATCAGCCCCACATCAAGGATCAAGGCCGGGATCAGGCAGACAGGATCACCCGTAAATGGGTCTCGGGCCACTTTCGCCGCGCTGTACTTGAGCGTATCCGTGCCCAGCATCGAGCGGACGGGGATGAAGGGGACTCCCATGGCCGCGGCTTTGAAGCGCCAGGCGATCCCGGCATTGCTCCACTCGACGCAGGTTTCCACCCGGCCCGATTCCACCTCGCGCCGCAGGCAATTCGAGACTCCGTAGACTTCCAGGCCGATGTAGGTGATATCGAGCGCCTTCACCAGGCTGGCGGCCAGCAACATATCCAGCTCCAGCACGCCCTGTCCGGCCACACGCAGGTCCCCAATCCCTTGCCGCACGATCTCATTCACCAGCGACATGGGGCACCGGACCGTCCCATAGAGCTCGGTGCCAATGTAGTCGCCAGGGTGGATGAAACGTTGGACCGCTTCCGCTTCCGACATCCGCTTATCCACCATGGCCTTGGGCTTGGCCCGGTTGGCCTCTCGAAATGCGTTGAGATCCGGCGGCCGGATTAGCTCTCCAAGACCCTCCTCCAGGATTTCCATCGGGCAGTCTCCTTTCCCAGGGCTGGCAACCGGCTCAAGTCGAGCAAGATGCTCCCAGACACGGATGGCCATCAGCCGAGGGTGCAAAGCCCCTCATACGGGGCCGATGATTGTGATTCGATACGTTGGATGACACCTCCCTGCGCGAGGATATTCAGGTTCGCTTTCCGCTAAGAAGCTCTCAAATTGTAGATGAAGCCGGACGGAGGGCAAATCGGAGGATCCCCCGGCCGCACCGATCGGCTCCTATGCGTTGGAAGGTGGATGTGCAGGTATTGCCCTGATAGCGGTGTTAGGGGAGGAAATTGAGCGGATTGACCTTGCCGTATTCGTCGTGCATCATCTCGAAGTGCAAGTGCGGGCCTGAGCAGTTGCCGGTGCAGCCCATGGCGCCGATCACCTCTCCTTGCACAACCGATTGGCCGCAGCCCACGTTAACCTGGCTCAGGTGGGCGTAGAGAGTCTGCCAACCATTGCCGTGATCCAGCACAATCACATAGCCATAGCCCCAGTCATTCCACCCAGCATACACGACCACGCCCGTATCCGAGGCGAAGATGGCATGCCCAGTGTCTCCAGCCAAATCGATGGCCGGGTGAACGCTGCTGTAGTTATAGCCGGAGAGGTAATGCAGCGGAGTGGGGTAGATAAAGGTTCCCGTGCCCACCAAGCCGTCGACCACTGCTCCGCAGGCTCCGGGTCCCAGGATCTTCGCTACCGCGGGATTGGAGCGCGTGATGCGAGGCGCGCTCCAGGAGATCAGCTCTCGGCGGCCGCCAGGGATGACCAGAACAGTCCCGGGCTCAATTCCAGGATCGGCAGGGTCTGCGCCGGGATCCAGATGATTCCCGGGCCACTGCAAGATATCCTCAGGCCGCACGCCGAAGAAACGCGCCACGCCCCCCAGCCCATCGCCCTCATGCCAGACATACAACGTCCCGTCCACTGGCGGGATGTTCAACTCCTGGCCTGGGCGCAGTCGATGAGGGTCGTCCTGGAGAACCTCAAAATTGGCCCAGAGTACCGATTCGGGCTTGAGGCCGAACTTCTCTGCGATCCCGAAGAGTGTGTCCCCTTGCTGGACTTGATATTGGATTACTTCCAGCCGCGGGCGTTCGGGGAATACCGTGTGCATTCGCGCCTGCCGGACGACGCCCGGGGCCGGCAGCGATACGGGCGCAAAAGCGGGCAACTCAGGCCTGGGCGCCGGGCTCTCTTCCAAGGGGGCCGATGCGGCGGCGGCCGAGAAGGCAGGCTCAGCATCATCCAGAGGCAGCGAATCCCAACCCATCCGGGCAAACCACACGCCCAACCCGATCACCAGGAGCAGCCCGGCATGGCCGGCAAGACGCAGAAGGGGCTCGCGGAGCGTAACGGCTGCAATGCGCGCCCAAAGCTGAAGGCGCCTCCGGACCTGCTCAAGGATCGTGGGATTAGGCATCGGGCGGGCCTGCCTCGCTACGATTAACCTTCCGTCAGCGTCTCGAGGAATTCCATGTTGTTTTCGGTCTGAGCGATGCGCTTAAGGAGCGCTTCAGTGGCCATGGTGATGTCCACCCCCTGGCCGTTGGGCGGGTCAATCATTTGCGAGAACATCCGCCTCATAAGCCACACACGGCGGGTGATATCCGGGCCCAGCAGGAGCTCTTCGCGGCGGGTGGAGGAACGTTCGATGTCGAAAGCCGGGAAGACACGCCGTTCCTGGAGCTTTCGCGAGAGGTGCAATTCCATATTGCCTGTGCCCTTGAACTCCTCGTAGACGACGTCATCCATGCGGGATCCGGTGTCCACAAGACACGTAGCCACAATGGTCAGAGAGCCCCCTTCCTCGATGTTGCGGGCGGCACCGAAGAAATGCTTAGGCGGATAGAGCGCCGCGGGGTCGATCCCACCGGAGAGCGTGCGGCCGGAAGGCGTCACCATCAGGTTGTAGGCCCGCGAGAGACGCGTGATCGAATCCAGCAGGATGACCACGTCCCGGCCACACTCGACCAAGCGCTTGGCGCGCTCGAGCGCCATCTCCGCCGCCCTCACATGGGAGTTCACGGGCTCGTCAAATGTTGAGGCGATAACTTCGGCGTCCACCGAGCGGTCCATATCCGTGACTTCCTCCGGGCGCTCACCGATCAGAGCCACCATAAGATGGACCTCGGGGTACTTCATCGAAATGGCATTGGCGATTTGCTTCAACACCGTGGTTTTGCCCGCTTTTGGGGGCGAGACGATCAAGCCTCGCTGACCCTTGCCGATGGGGGCGATCAGGTTAATGAGGCGCGTGGTCAGCGTGTAGCGATCGGTCTCCAGATCGAAACGCTCATCCGGGAAAATAGGGGTCAGCTCCTCGAAGCGGGGGCGGTGCTTGGCCTCCTCGGGATCCATGCCATTGATGGATTCAACCCGCAGCAGGCCGTAGTACTTCTCATTGTCCTTGGGCGGCCGGATCTGCCCGATGACCATGTCGCCCGTGCGCAAGCCAAACCGGCGGATCTGGGATTGTGAGACATAGATGTCGTTCCTGCCCGGCAGGTAGTGGTTGGCGCGCAGGAATCCCATGCCCTCGCCCATGATTTCCAGGACCCCGCCGCGTAGCTCAAGCCCCCTGCGTTCGGCATCGGCCTCCATGATCTTGATGATCAAGTCCTCTTTCTTCATGCGCGTGGCGCCGGGGATCTCGTATTCCTTCGACATCTCGCGAAGGTCGGCGAGCGTCATGCTTTCAAGTTGTCGAATATTCATGCTTGTACTCCAGAGGAGAATCCTTGTGGGTCCTTTGCGAAGGACTGAAAATGGCTCGTATCCTATCGATCAGATGTCAAGGTGTCACTCAATATAAAGCCGGACAGACGAGGATCGTTCAAGACAGTGATCGAGTCTGGATCGTAGAATGGGGAGGCCGTCCCTAACGGCCGGTCTTGCAACGGGCAGATTATAGCACGCGGACCCTCCTTGTGCAACTGGACGCAGGTCCTGCCGACCTCCTTATCCGATGCGGTCGTACTGGATCTCGCTCACCGTCATGAGCGCTTCCCAGCGGTGCCAGGCGATTATTTCGCGGACGGTACCTGTCTTGGAGCGCATCACCAGGCTATGGGTTCTCGCGCCGGTGCCATAGTATTTAACCCCATCCACCAGTTCCCCATCCGTGATCCCGGTCAGCGCGAAGAAGACGTCATCGCTGGCCACAAGGTCATCAATGGTAAGCTTCTTCTCCAAATCGTAGCCCATTTCGCGCGCCTTCTCGGCTTCCTCCTCCGAGCGGGGATACAGGCGGCCCTGGATCTCGCCATCCATACACTTCAAGGCGCATGCCGCCAAGACACCTTCGGGGGTTCCGCCGATCCCCACCAGCATATCGATGCCAGCTTCGGGCCTGGCGGTCATGATGGCACCTGCCACATCGCCATCCGTGATCAAACGGATGCGGGCCCCGCTCTTGCGGATGGCTTGGATCAAGGCCTCGTGCCGGGGGCGATCCAGGATGACCACCGTGATGTCATCGATGTCGGCGCCCTTGGCCCTCGCCACCGCCTTCAAGTTATCCTCGATCGGGGCATCTAAATCGATATGGCCTTTGGCTTCTGGGCCCACGGCGATCTTGTTCATATAGACGATCGGGCCTGGATCGAACATCGCGCCGCGCTCGGCCAAGGCCACGGTGGCAATCGAGTTGGAGCGCCCGTGTGCCAGCAGGCGGGTCCCATCCACCGGATCCACGGCGATGTCCACCTCAGGACCCTCGCCTGTGCCCAAGATCTCGCCGTTATAGAGCATGGGGGCTTCATCCTTCTCGCCCTCGCCGATCACAATCACACCCCTTATGTCGATCGAGTTGAGGACCAGACGCATGGCATCTACCGCTGCCTGATCCCCGGCCTCCTTATCACCCCGGCCCATCCAGCGACCGGCAGCCAGCGAGGCCGCCTCACTGACGCGAACCAAATCCAGCGCCAGGTTACGTGAGGGCTTTTCAGTCATCCTCTGCCTCCTTGCATTCTTTTCTCATCCGCCGGTCAGCCAGGCGATAAGATAGTAGCCCAGAAATCCCGCCCAAAGCCAGGAGTCCATGCGATCGAGCGCGCCGCCATGACCCTGCAGCAGAGTTCCCGTATCCTTGACCTTGACCTCACGCTTGAGCATGCTCACGCCCAGATCGCCCAGTGGAGAGAGCAACGATACTGCGCCTCCAACAATCAGGCCGCGTGCGAACGTCAGGCTCGACGCCGAGCCGGCACCCACTCGCCAGAGCACGGCCAGCCCGGCTCCGCCCAGGGCCCCTGCCGCAATCCCTGCCAGATAACCCTCCCAGCTTTTCTTTGGGCTCAGCCGGGGCGCGAGCGCATGGCGGCCCAGCCATTTTCCGAACAGGTAGGCGGCGCTGTCCGCGATCCATATGGAGGGAATCGCTACGAGGAACCACCATAGCCCTTCCGGCAGCAGTCGTAATACAATGAGATAGGATCCCAGCCAGCCAATGTAGAGGAAGCCTGCGAGCGTCAGCGCCAGATCTATCCCCGAGCCTTCCCAACCCCGCTCGAAGGCCAGCATATGCCAGATCGTTGCTGCCAGGCAAACCGCGCCCACGACCAGCGGGTCCAGCTGGAACCCGGTTTGGAATCGAGCCAGAGCAAGGCCCGCCACACCGACAACCATCAGCGGGGCGGCGGGCTTATGGCCCGAATGCCGGTAGAGCCTGGCATACTCCGACACCGCCAGACCCAGCACCAGCGTGATTCCACCCCAGAAGAACCAGCGGCCATCTGCTATGACCCAAAAGACAAGGGGGAAGAGTAAGACAATGACGGCGACACGTTCCCGCAGCATGTCAGCTTGTAGAGACCGAGTCAGGAATCCGTCCGTAGCGGCGCTCGCGCCGGGCATACTCCCAAAGCGCTTCTAATAGCTCCTCGGGACCGAAGTCCGGCCAGAACGTCGGGGTTACATACCATTCCGAATAGGCACCTTGCCAAATCAGGAAATTGCTCACGCGCAATTCGCCTGAGGTGCGGATAATAAGATCGGGGTCGGGGCAACCGGCCGTGTAGAGATAGCGATTGATCAGCTCCTCGGTCACATCCTCCGGCCTGACACCATCCGCGATCATCCGCTGGACGGCATGGACGATCTCATCCCGCCCGCCATAATTCCAGGCCACATTCAGGATCAGCCGCGAATTCTCGCTCGTCAGCTCGATAGCCTTGCGGACTTTTTCCTGCAATTCCGGACGCAGCCGTTCCAGGCGGCCGATGTGGCGTAACTGGACACCGTTTTCATGCAAGGATGCCAGCTCGCGCTCGATGACCTCTTCGAGGATATTCAGCAGCCCGCGCACCTCGGCCGGCGGCCGCTCCCAATTCTCGGTCGAAAAGGCATAAATGGTCAAATATTGGATGCCGTACTCAACGGCGGCCTCCAATGTGCGGCGCAGGTTCTCAACCCCTGCCCGATGTCCTGCCAGACGCGGCAAGCCACGGGCACGGGCCCATCGCCCATTGCCATCCATGATGATGGCCACGTGGGCCGGGATGTTCTCGGGTAGCTTGCGGCTCTTTTCCGTTGGCATCAGGGTCGCCTGTCAGCCCTCCAGGATTTCCTTCTCCTTGCGCTCGCTGATCGCTTCGATCTCCTCAATGTATTTGTCCGTTAATTCTTGCAGATCCTTCTCGGCGCGATGGAGATCGTCCTCAGAGATCAGCTTTTCACGTTCGAACTCGCGCAGGTCGTTGAGCACATCACGGCGCACGTTGCGAACCGCCACCCGCCCCTCTTCGGCCCGGCCCCGCACGATGCGCACAAGCTCGTGGCGCCGCTCCTCGGTCAGAGGCGGGATATTCAGGCGGATGAGCTTTCCGTCGTTGCTGGGCGTGAGACCCAGATCGGATGCCAGGATGGCCCGTTCGATATCACGGATGCTCGCCGGGTCGAATGGCCTGATGATCAGCATCCGTGGTTCCGGGGCAGAGATTGTCGCCAACTGCATGAGCGGAGTTGGGGTGCCATAGTACTTGACGTTCAAGCGCTCGACCAGCGCTGGCGAAGCCCGTCCTGTACGGATGGCAGCCAGGTCTTCCTCCAACGCCCGAATGGCGCCCTTCATGCGATTTTCGCCTTCCGTGAGCGCATCCTTGACCATGGATTCTCTCCTGCGGGGATGAGATTCTGGCAGTCGGGTCTATCCATAAGGATAGCGCAAAAAGGCCGATTTGGCGAAGCAAGCCGCGATGGGATGGATTCCGCCTCGAAGCCATGCTCGAGCGGGGATGTTCCCCTACGCTCTGGCGCGAAGCGCTAGTCTGAAATCGTTGTACCCACTGGCTTGCCGAGAACCGCCCGCGTCAGGCTACCCTGCTCCCACATGTTCAGGACGAGAATGGGCAGGTGGTTGTCCATGCAAAGCGAGATGGCAGTGCTATCCATGAAAGCCAGGCGCCGGTTCAGGGCCTCGATGTAGGTCAGGTGATCAAACCGCTCGGCGTCCGGATTCTCGGCCGGGTCCGAGTCGTAGACCCCATCCACCTTCGTGGCCTTAATGACGATGTTGGCGTCGATCTCCATGGCGCGCAGCGCGGCGGCGGTATCCGTCGAGAAATAGGGGTTGCCGGTGCCTCCGCCGAGGATGACTATGCGGCCTTTCTCGAGGTGACGAATGGCGCGCCTGCGGATATAGGGTTCGGCAACGGCTCGCATCTCCACCGCCGACATCACCCGTGTCACCGCGCCCATCCTTTCAAGCGCATCCATGAGAGCCAGGGAATTCATCACCGTGCCGAGCATGCCCATGTAATCGGCGGTGGCACGCTCCATCCCGCGCTCAATGCCTGTGCGCCCCCTCCAGAGATTGCCCGCCCCGATGACGATAGCCACCTGGACCCCTAGATCACGCACGCGTTGTACACGGGCCGCCACTTCCTCCGCCCTGCATGGATCAATCCCGAAGCCCTGCTCCCCCGCCAGGGCTTCACCCCCCAGCTTCAGAAGCACGCGCTCATAGATTGGCTCACTCATGCTACACACCCCCCGCTCAACGGGTCTCGCGCCTTCAAACAAACGGGCCAACATCTGGGTTGGCCCGCGATCCTCACTCGACCTCCTCGCCCAGCTCCCACCGGGCGAAGCGCCGCAGCGTGATGTTCTCCCCGGTGGCGGCGATGGTCTCCTTTAGAAGCTCCCCGACGGTCTTGCTCTCGTCGCGGATATAGGTCTGATTTAGCAGGCAGGCCTCATCGAGGAACTTGCCAATCTTGCCCTCGACGATGCGTTCAATGACGTTGTCGGGTTTGCCCTCAGCCTTGGCTTGAGCGCGGGCCCGCTTGCGTTTTTCCTCCAGCACAGCTTCGGGCACATCCTCCGCCCGCACCCACTGTGGCGAGGCTGCTGCCACCTGCAAGGCAATTTCATGCGCGAATGTGCGGAATTCCTCAGTCCGAGCGACGAAATCCGTCTCACAATTCACTTCCACCATCACGCCCACGCGCCCATCACCATGGCTGTACAGTTCCAGGCGGCCCGCGCGCGTTTCACGTCCGGCGCGCTTCTCCGCATCGGCCAGACCCTTCTTACGCAGCAATTCGAC
>Ga0164310_10001053_pt1 | contig 15289 bp, 18 predicted proteins | sample GuaBasSedimGuay1_FD_121795 | JGI IMG/M metagenome (GOLD analysis project Ga0164310, IMG submission 121795) | Subseafloor sediment microbial communities from Guaymas Basin, Gulf of California, Mexico - Guay1, Core 4569-9, 0-3 cm | ecosystem: Environmental > Aquatic > Marine > Hydrothermal vents... | reverse complement strand
GGCCCAAGGATTACATGACGGGGCAGAAAGTACGCGATTGCCATACACAGCAGCATCAAATGAATGGTCATCCAGACCAGCAGGATCACCGTAACCGGAACCGGCATCCGCAGATAGACCATCTGCGGAATCGTATAGGCAATCCCCATATACAGCCCAGCCAGCGCCGCCCATCGCGGCCGCTTATCCCGAAGAGCAAAAACCATCAGCGGCAGCAGCGCGATAAGCTGAAAAACACACAAATAACCCAAAAACTGCCCCGCTCCCAGCAGCAGGCCGCCCGCAACCCCAGCCAAACGATATCGATGCAATGAATTTCGCATTCGAAGCCCCTTTTCTTTTTCCCTTAGACTTCTACCGCCAATGCCCATCGCAAGAAAAACAAACCCAATTCAAACCCAATTTTATCCATGCGATTCGGTCTTTCCCGCTCGTTTGATTTCCATGTCCAAGGCGTAGATGCGTTTTTGGGTGCGGTAGATGACGATTACAATCCCCAGCCAGAATGCACAAAAGATATAGGCAAGCGATTTTTCGAGCCAGCCGATGCCAAAGAGTGTGATCGCGGCGTTGATGAGCATAAAATACAGCCGCATCTCGGTCGGGCCGGTGGCCAGATAGGTGATCTTGAACTGATTCGTCGCGCCGAAGGCCAGAAAGGCGTTGACCATCAGGCAGCCCATCCCCAGCGACATAAACCACATCAGCTTGTTATGGATGCCGTCAAACAAAAACGACCAGCCGATAAAGACCGAACACATGAACACGAAGTCGAGAAAATGGTCCATGTAAAAGCCCCACTTGATAAGCCCTTCATTGCGATGGCGGCCAATCGCCCCGTCGAAACAGTCGGTAAACCATTGCAAAAAGATCATCAGCGATGAGGCCCACAGCCAGTGCAGGTTGCCCGTTTGGCCCGCGAGCATCCCAAAACCGATGACCCCGAACGACCACAACACCGTCATCATCGTCAACTGCCACGAGCTAACCCACATCGGAAACTTCGGCGCCAGCCACAGGATAAATCGTTTTTCCGGTGCCGATAACAAGGTCTTCATCGGTGCTTTTTTGTCGCAACCCGTTCCTACTTCTGCCATGGTCGTATTCCCTGCGATGGTTAATTGTTGTTTTTGTTTTCAAAGTGAACGAAATCAATCAGAAAGACGCCGCCAAACAAAATGGCTTTGATCTCTTTGGGCCAGTCCACCGGAAAAGTTACGCCGAAGTTATCTGCATCAGTGAAACCCTCTTTGAGCAGGCCGGACCATTTTTTCGTGATTTTTCCAAAAATTTCCCCGTTCTCGCGAATCTCAAAAGTCCAAGGATGCAGGATCGGCCCGAACAATTCACAGATTTCCTGACCCTGGCTATCGTAGACGGTGTATTTCCGCCGGAGAATGGAAAACCGCCGTTGGATGCTGCCGAGCAACTGGCCGGATGCGTCATGCACGGCGATTTCGCGGAAATAAAAGCGGAAAGGGCTTTTCAGGTGCAACGCTATTTGATTGTCGGGCTTGACGACGGCAATTTCGAACGGTCGCCAGGCCTTGAGGAACAAGCGAAGCAGGATATTGCCCCCGACTTCCGCGGCGTAATAGAGTGAGTCGCCGGCCGTATTGTAAATGGCATATTTGTTTTTGGTTTCAAAACCAGTGAGGATCTCACCCCATTCTTTTTTTTGCTGTACTACTAATCCATCTGTTTGGGTCAATGCTTCCATGTAAACCTCCTTGTTTAGCATCATGATTGTTTATACTCTTAAGGGCACTAACCCTCCTTTTAGAAGCGGTACATCGTGCTGGCGGTTAGGGCGATGATCTCGCTGTCGTAGAAATCGATGTTGGTATCTTTGAGCCAGTAAGCCACGCCCAGTATGCCGGTGAGATTTTCGACATTAAAGAAATTTGGAAAAAAGACCGTTGTGGAAATACCATAGCGGTCGGCATCCTGGGTCTTGCCGTAGATGGGGTTTCGCTCGTCATAGTCGGCGAAGCCGTAGCTGAGGTTGCTAACCAGCCGCCATTTTTCCGTCGCGAAAGTATGAGTCAGCATAAATGTGTACGCATCGTTGCTCATCGCATCGCCGTCAAGGCCGAAGTGGCTGTAATAGAATGTCGGCGCGATCCATTGATTCTCGCAGAGTTGATGGATATACAGGACTTCGGCCTTGTGGTGGTCGCCTTCGCGGCTGAGCTGTTCTCGTTGTGCAGGCGGTAGCAAAGTCGTGCCGCTAAGCTCATCATCAATGTCAATATCACGATAGCTGTAGCTTACATGAAAGTTCGAGTTCATTATCCGGCTCCAGGACAGACGGCCGCCGGTGGAAGTTCGGTCCGTTTCTTCCCGTTTTGTGCCGGTGATATAGGGGTCTTCCCAAATCTCGGTAGGGACGGCACTGAACAGAAAGCTTCCCTCGAAGATGCCCGTCTCGTCCCATTGCTTGCGAACGCCGAGGGCCGTGGACAGATCGAACCGAATCCAGTCCTCCAACGCGTTACCGACAAAGACCTGTGTGCGTGTATCGCCAAAAGTGTATCGCAGTTCGCCATTAATCGCCGGCATAATCACCGTTTCGCTGTCTGGGTCGTCATAGAGCGAGTCGATCCGGTCCTGGCTCAGATCGCCAAACCGCGACCCGGCAATAGTATTGCTCTTGACTCGAAACCAGCCGGCCCCGACATTGACACGGCCGGAAAATCCGCCTTCTTCTGGAATCGGCTCTATCGATCCGGAAAAGACCCATGTCGAACACCCGACCAAGACGATTAGCAAAGCGGCTCGTTTGATTGCTGATACTGTTTGAAATCGTCCGACAAAGCTTTTTTTTGTCATTATTTTTCCTGTCCTCAAATAAAGATTATCTTGTCTGTTATTTGAAATCTTCAGGGGTGAACTGGGTTTCAAAACGAGTGCCGCCGAGACGCAGGGCGGCTAATTCCGCTTCGCCGACGCGACCGTGGATGAACTGCTGGACGACATCGTGCGGATGGTGCCGGATGAACTCGGCGTCGCCGTCGGCGATAATGCGGCCGTTATGCAGCATCACAATGCGGTCGCCGACCTTGTAGGCACTTTTCATATCGTGGGTTACGACCACGCTGGTGGCCTGCATTTCTTCTTTAAGCTTCATCACCAGCTCGTTAATCACATCCGAGGTGATCGGGTCCAACCCGGTTGTCGGCTCATCGTATAAAATAATCTCCGGGTTCAGGGCAATCGCACGGGCCAGTGCCACGCGTTTTTTCTGGCCGCCGGACAGCGAGGCGGGGTAGTAGTTCTGGAACCCGTCCATGCCGACTAAGGCGAGCTTTTGTTTGACCATTTCGTCGAGTGCCTTGTCGTTCGTGATCCGGTAATGCTGTCGTGCGGGAAAGGTGATATTCTCATAAACGGTTAAGCTGTCGAACAAAGCGCTCATCTGAAAACAGAAACCATACTTTGTGCGAATTTTGGCGAGTTGCTGTTCATCGAGGTCATCGATCCGTTTGCCTTGGAAAAAGACCTTTCCGGCGGTCGGCCGCTCCAGCGCGATCAGGTGCTTCATAAAGACCGTCTTGCCGCAACCGGATGGGCCGATGATGACTGTGGTTTTGCCCTCTTCGATGGCCAGCGAGATATTGTCGAGTACTACGCCGCCGTTATACCGCTTGGTGAGATGGCGGGTTACGAGGATACCGTCGTCAGATTGAACCGATTTTCGCGTCACGAAGTTTTTCCTTACAACTGATACCCGTTTGCCAATTTAACGCAAGAGACGCTAAAGATGCAAAGGGCGCTATTAAAAAAAATGTCTAAAGGCCATTAACGACTCGATGGATTCCATGTTTTACCAGTTTTTCACCAAAGTTAATCACTAAGCCCAATTTCAGGCCTGTTAACCTCAAATAAGTCAGGATCTGTGCCTCAAAAAGCTCATTGTATTTTGTTGTTGCCTTACATTCCACAATAACTTTCTCGTTGACAACTAAATCTATCTTGAGTGGAGCCGCGAGGGTCTGTCCCTTGTAAGGTATTGGGATCGCAATTTGCCGCTTCACATGAAGTCCTCTTTCAGTCAACTCCCAAGTCAGCGCTTCCTCGTAAACGCTCTCCAGCAACCTAGGACCTCCTAATGTCCGATGCGATTCGATAGCACACTCATAAATATCTCGACTAATCTCATTCTCTGTCATTATATCAATCTCAAGACTTGCGTCTCTTGCATCTTTTGCGACTTTTGCGTTTAATCACAGCAACGGCTTTACTGTCCAGAAGCTTTTATAGATTGCATCAAAAACGACTGTGAAAATATAGTTCAGAACCAAAATCATCATAAACGACCCGACAAACGCCTCGGTGCAGGCCTCGCCGACGCCTTGGGCGCCTTCGCGGCAGTTAAAGCCCTTATAGCAACTGATGGTGGCGATAGCCCCGCCGAAAAAGAACCCTTTCAGGATGCCCGTTGTAATATCCCACATCTCTACGCCGGAGGCGCTGTAGCTCCAATAGGCCCCGGCGTTTATCTTGAGCTGGAAAACGCTAACAACAAAGCCGCCGAGGATGCCGACCAGGTCGGCATAGATAATTAAAAGAGGCGTCAGTAACAGACATGCCAGAACTCGTGGGGCTACGAGATAGCGGATCGGATCGGTTCCCATGCTCTCGACGGCGGAAATCTGCTCGGTTACATTCATCGTCCCCAGTTCGGCGGTCAGGGCGCCGCCGACGCGGCCGGCCAACATGATCGCCGCCAGCACCGGCCCCAGTTCCCGAATGACGGCCTTGTTGATCAAAACCCCCATCCGTTCCTCCAGCCCCATGTGGGCGAGTTGGTCGTAGGATTGCAGGGCCAGAATCATCCCGACAAAAGCACCTGTGGCCATCACGACAGGGACAGACAGAACGCCGATGGCGTACATTTGAGTCAGGATGCGGGGATAGGTTTTCGGCTTAAAGAGTGTCCGGGCCATCGTACCGTGCGCCGCCCAGGCAAATCGCGAAAAACGCCCGGTATTCCCGATGGTCTTGATAACATTCTGGCCCAGTTGTTCGATCATATCGACTGCCGTTGCCTGTATTTAAGTGTGTTTGTGTCGCCAAAAGTCCGCACCGATTCCGGCGGGGACTATTATAACCTTATCGGTTTCTAAAAGACAAGAACTTAATCCCGATTCAAGAGGTGTTGTAAGAGTTCAAGCTTTAGCTTGTTTTGGCTTTTTGCACTCTAAAGTGTGAACTCTAACAATGCGTTACGCGCATTTTAAGAAACAATATACCGGACACCACTGCGAGCTGAATCAGTACGATGGCGATGGAAATGATTCTGAATATGCGTTTTTTGGTCTTGTGCCGGAATGTGATTTGTGCGCCCAGAGCGGCGGGGCTGCCACCGGCGAGAGCTAACAGATGCAGCACGATTTCCGGGATGCGGGAGTGATTATGGACTGCCTGGTGCTTGTCGAAGTCATACGACACAAGGGTCGTTAGGTTTATACCGATAAGATAGGCATAAAGAAAGCGAATCTGCAGAAAGTGTGCCAGCAGAAAAGAGAACGCCGTTACAAAAATCGCCGCAAGGGTTAGAAATAGTGGTTTCGGTCTGTGCCTTCTCATTTAATCGCAGACCGATGTCATCGAATTGCACGCCAGCCAGTTCTGTGCCAGTTTGGCGAAATCAGCAAAATCCACCTTGCAATTTCCATCAACATCGCCTTGGAGCTTTATTGCACAGAAAGGAGCATTTTGGGTAATGGTTGCTGACTGGATGATGATGTCATCGATAGGTACATCGCCCATAGGGTCGCCGTCCGCATTATTTTCGGTATGCGTTGTTACCGTGGCAATAGCATCCACAACATCCATTCCGCTTAGAACCTCCCCGAAAACACAGTACCCGATTTGCGCAGGCAGTGCTTTGGGGGGATTGTAATTATGATCATATCCGATGTAGCCATAGTCAAGAAAGAGATTGTTCTGAGGATTTTGATTTATAAAGAATTGAGCTGTTGCGCTATCTGCATTTGTCGTTCTGGCCATTGCTATCGTACCGCGAAGATGTGAAATACGGTTTGAGCTTTCGTTGATAATGGAATCACCGGATGTTTTGTAAGTGAGGTCTGTATCAAAGCCGCCGCCCTGAATCATAAAATCCGGCATGACACGGTGGAAGATCAAGCCGTTATAGAAACCGGTCTGCACATAATTAAGGAAGTTTTCAACTGTAATCGGCGCTTCATCGGCATAAAGCTCTATAACAATCAAGCCGTTAACAGCCCCGGTGATTTGTAAAGTTACTTCGGGATTATCGGGGTTCGTGGATTTCAGCCAGTCCTCGCCCAACTGCATTACATCCAAAAGATCGACGATACCATCGGGTACAATATCCGATCGGGTAGCGGATGTCTGCCAGTCGGCTGCAAGATACGCAAAATCTCGAAAATTTACATGCTTATCTTCGTTAATATCCCCTAAGTCCAAATCTGCCGGAAATGCACTTAACGAAAACAGGCAAAAGAATGCCGTGACAACAAAAAATTTCATTAAACCCCCATGCAAAATCTACACACAAAAACACGACAGTATTATACCATTTTCTGTGTTGCATTTCAAACAAATAATAATGCCAGGGACTGATTTTATGTGCCGATGAGCTTTTCTGTTACCCAAAATGTGATTTTATTGGCCGCGTTCGTGATGGTTTATTGCCTTTGTGCGGTCAAAATGGCGCGGACTGGGGCGGGGTGGCCCTCGATGGTTTTGGTGGCGTCAGTGGGGTCGAGAAAATCGTCGAGTGATTCAAAGGTCATCCAGTCAGTCTTTCGCTGTTCGTTGCGGGTTGTTTGGGTAATGTCGATAACCTGTACATTTTCAAAGCCGGATTCGGTGAGCCAGTTTTTCAGCAATGCCAGCGAGACAATCGCCCAGACATTGCGCATTTTGGCATAACACCCCTTTGGGACGAGCAGTTCTTCGCCCATCGTATCCAGCACAAGCGTCTCCAGTACAGCTTGCCCACCGGGTTTGAGGAATCCGTGCAGTTGCTGCAGATGTTCTTTCGGCTGTCGTCGATGGTAGAGAAGTCCCATCGAAAAGAGCGTATCGAAACAGCCGCAATCCGCCGGGACATCATCGGACCCCAGCGGCAGGACGGCGGCCCGATTCGTTTTCGCATAGCGATTGACCGCGTGAAACTGCACCACACTCAATAGAGACGGATCGACCCCGACAGCGGACTTCGCCCCGGCCCCCAACATACGAAACAGATAATAACCATTGCCGCAGCCAACATCAAGGACGAGTTTGTCTTTCAGGTCGATGTGGTTCTTGAGCCGTGTCCACTTCAAATCCGACCGCCATTCGGTATTAATATGGACTCCAAACAAATTAAACGGCCCCTTGCGCCACGGATGAAGTTCCATCAGATGCGTCTTGAGAACCGCCCGCTGCGCATCATCCATATCCCCTGCAACTGTTACCGCGCCAGCCGCTAAGTCAACCCCGCAAGCCGCCACATCCGGCATCTCCTCAATCGCCGCGCACCACCGTTCATAATCCCCATGCGACAATTTTCGTAGCGTAGCATTGGTCTTTTTGCTAATCACCTGCGCAAAGTCAGCCAATGCAGTCGTCTTCAAATATGCAAAATAATCTGAATAATCAGTCATAATACCATCGTTCACTTTCGCCCCGTTGGGGCTTGATTCTCTTTTTCTATCGCTTACCGGAGGCTTACGCCTCCGGCCAAATTACTTTTGGGTCTTCGGCCCTATTTCGAATATGCCCACTTCTTTACGACTCCTTAAATGCAGCTAACGACATGAAGTTGAAGCACTGGAACCAGAGGTGGGTTTTTGTGAAGCCGGCGTTAGCTAAACGCTGCTTATGGGCGGCCAGTGTTTCCGGCAGGAGGACATTTTCCAGCGATTTGCGTTTCTGGGCAACCTCCAGATTACTGTAACCCATGAGCTTTTTGAACTCGTGGTGCATGTCGGTTTCAAAGGCCTCCTTGTCCGCATCCTCGAAAGCGATCTTTTCAGACAATAGCAGAATCCCGCCGGGGCGGAGGCCGTCGAAAATCTTTTGGATCATTGCGTCCCGCTGCTCCGGCGATAAAAATTGCAGCGTAAAATTCATCACGACCACCGAGGCTTTTTCGATGGGTACATCCCGGATGTCGGCGTGTTTTACCTTCACCGGCACACCACTCTCATCAGAAGCCACAATCTTACGGCATCGGGCTGCCATCGATTCGGAATTGTCCACGGCAATAATGTTACAGCCCGGCTGAACAATTCCCTTTCGCATCGCCAGCGCAGACGCCCCCAGTGAACAACCAAGGTCGTAACAGACGGTGTCCGGTTGGGCATACTGCTCGGCAAAGACCTTGGTCATTGCGATCACCGTCGCATAGCCCGGCACCGACCGCCGGATCATATCGTCAAACACCGCCGCGACGGCATCATCAAAAATAAAATCCGCCACCCGCTCACGATAGTCCAAATAAAGTGTGTCTTTAGGTTCCATAGATCGATTTCTTCTTAAAAAAGCGTTATTTCGCTATTTTACCGCCGTTTTTGCAGCTCGTCGAGCGTATTTTGGGCCATCCGGCATCCAATTTCGTACTTGGGCTTGCATTTTCCCGTACAATCTGTACAATAGCAAACCTTGATTAACAGAAAACACAGACCAATACCAGTGAGTATGAAAGGAATACCCTATGGGTCGAGGTGACAAAAGAACTGAAAAAGGAAAACGAGCGCGTGGATCGTTCGGCAATGTCAGAAGTAAAAGCGGCCTCAAAGCCCGCGCCATCGCCGCCAAAGCCGCTCCGAAAACAGAAGAAAAACCCGCTGAAACAACTGAAACACCCGAAGCGACAGCATAGTGTTTTTTCTTCAAAGTTGAATACAAGTCCCCTTATCAGCCACAAACTGAGAGGGGCTTGTTCGTTTTGGGAGGGTCTTGTTTGGACTACGCATTAGACAAATTGACCACACCCTGCTATCTGATTGACCTGGGTTTGCTGAAGAAGAATCTTGAGATTCTCAAGGATGTTCAAGCCCGGACCGGTTGTAAAATTCTTCTGGCCCAAAAGGGCTATGCCGCGTGGAGTACCTACGATCTGTGCAGTCAATACTTAGCCGGAACGGCGGCAAGCTCATTGCACGAGGCAAAGCTCGGGGCCGAATACTTCAAAGGCGAACTCCACTTATGCGCTCCGGCCTATCGTGATGACGAGATGGACGAGTATCTCCGCATCGTCAATCACATTGTCTTTAATTCGTTTGCCCAATGGAATCGTTTCAAAAGCAAGATACAAAACGCATCCCGAAAAATCGCCTGCGGCCTGCGGATCAACCCGATGCACTCAGAGGTCGAAACAAAAATTTATGACCCCTGCGCCCCCGGTTCCCGGTTGGGAATACCACCGGATGTATTCAAGCGTGGCACGGGCATCCTGCCCGTGAATCATGGCCAAGATGGCCATGCCACAGATGAGAACCCACTGGACGGCATTACCGGTCTGCATTTCCATACACTATGCGAACTGAATACCGATTCACTCGCTCGTACATTGGCGGTGGTGGAAAAGCAGTTCGGCGAAACCATCGAAAAAATGGACAGGGTCAACTTCGGCGGCGGCCATCATATCACTCGACCCGATTACGATGTGGACCTGCTGTGTGAATTGATCACTGATTTTCATAAACGCTATCCGAACCTGAAAACGATTTATCTCGAACCTGGCGAGGCCGTCGCACTGAATACGGGCGTGCTGGTCGCATCGGTGCTGGATATTGTCCGTAATGATATAGACATCGCGATACTGGATACCTCTGCATCGGCCCATATGCCTGATGTGCTGGAAATGCCCTATCGGCCTACCATCATCGGCGGCGGGCAAGGTGACACGGGCTTGAAGCCCGCCAAACACGGCCAAGGATGGCCGAGCCACAAGAAATATACCTATCGCTTGGCCGGGTCAACCTGCCTGGCCGGCGATGTTATTGGGGACTATTCATTTGATAAACCCCTTGCTGTCGGTAACAAACTCGTCTTCGGCGATATGGCCCATTACACGATGGTCAAGAATACGATGTTCAACGGCGTCAACTTACCGGATATCGTTCTGTACGACCCGGACACTGACAAATATAAACTCCAGCGTCGCTTCACTTACGACGATTTCAAAAACCGCTTATCGTAACTACAGCAGCGGCGAGACGAGCCGGACTATGCTTTCGCCCAGCGTGCGAAGTAATGAGGCCTCCGCGATGCCGCTGCGGCTGTGTGTCATCAACTCTTCAATATACGCTTCGACTTCGCTGATTGCGCTGGCGCTGTAAACAAACATTGCCGTTTCGTAATTCAGCAGCAAACTACGGATGTCCATATTCGCTGATCCCACGATAGCGACCTCGTCATCGACCAGAACAACCTTGGCGTGCAGCATCTTCGGCGTATAGAACAGTATTTTCCCACCAGCGGCCTGTATCTGACGCAGTGGAATCCCCCGTGCAATATCCGGCGGAATGTGATTGGAACGGCTTGGCATCACCACCCGCACATCGACCCCGCGCCGCGCCGCCAGTGTCAGTGCCTGGCAGAGCGCATCATCCGGTACGAAATAGGGTGTAACCACCCAAAATCGCTTTTGAGCCGAATAGATCATGGTCAGCAGTGCATCATGCAGCATATCACCGTCAACATCCGGCCCTGAAGGAACCACCTGCACAACCCCCGCCTCGGCTAACTCCATGTCGTCCTGTTCGGCAAGTCCGGGATTGTCCGAGATTTTTAACTGCTCTACTGACAACGGTTCCTTGGCGGCAAACTCCCAATCACGCGCAAACACACTCAACCAATGGCGTACCGCCGGGCCTTCCATCACAAAGGCCAGGTCTTTCCATTGTGCGGGTCGTTGCGGCAGGGACATTGATTCGACGCCGATATTGGCTCCGCCAGCCATCACCCGGTGATTATCAACAATCGTAATTTTACGATGGTTACGCAGATTGGTGCGGCCGCGAAACGGTCGATGCAGTACGGGGAGAAAAAACGCGATATGCCCGCCCGCCTCGATCAATGGCTCGAAAAATCGGCTGCGGGTGTGCAGTGATCCCACGCCGTCCATCAATAGCCGAACATCTACACCGGCTTTGGCTTTTTCGACGAGAATTTCAAGGATGGCCTTTCCCACGGCATCGGACTGATAGATAAAAGTGGACAGGTAGATACTTCGCCGGGCGCTTTTTAGAACCTCTTTCATCGACTCAAATATCTCATCGCCGGTTCGGCAAAGTCGGCCCCGATGGCCGGATTTTGCGCCGGGGATATTGTAGGTTCTTAGGAAACGGTCGATAACAGTGGCCTCGTTATCGGGTATCTGTTGGTCCGAAATCAGATCGATCCGGCCCTTTCGGTTGATATGTCGCTGCATTTTTCGTCCGCCGAAGATCAGATACAGCGGTACGCCGAGATACGGCAGAAAAAGAATGATCAGCAGCCAGGCAATCGTGCCGGAGGGCGGGCGTTTTTGTAAAAGGATATGGGCGATGAGAATAACACCCAGCATAAAGCTGGCAATAAAAAACACATATGACAGAATGACCCAAAGGGCTGTAACCATCATCTCTCCAGGAATAGACGATGCTATTGTTGACTGTTGCTGTTTTTCGGTCTGCGAATTTTTCTGTCCAGCGGGCCTAACACGGCCAGAACGATCAGTGAAAGGACGGTGATCGACACAGCCATATCATAGAGATGCGTCCCGCAGGCGATCCCGATACTGGTAACGACCCAAATCGTCGCCGCGGTCGTTACGCCGGAGATATTCGCGCGATCCCGTAGTACGGCGCCGCCGCCAATAAAGCCCACACCAGTAACGATCCCGGCGGTCATACGGGATATCGCATCGCCACCGAGGCCGATCTTTTGAGCGATTACCATAAACGCTGCCGCACCCATACAAATCAGGGCATTCGTCCGAAATCCCGCCGGTTTGTTGTGAAGTTCCCGCTCAATTCCGATCAGCCCACCCAAACCCATCGCAATAACCATAGGCAAAATGGACTGAAAATCAACTTTTTCAAAAATACATTCCATAGTTACCTTATCGTCATTTTGCCTGAAAAACTACACTCGTTTGTCACCGTAAAAAATGACGGGTATCCGGGGTGATTTGGCTGATGATTGATTTCCCTATGGTGTGGCACGGTCAAGCTGTGCTTGGCCGTGGAGGGTGCAATTGAATCTTTCAGGAATAATATAACCACTTTAATTTAAGTGAGTTACGTCAAATATGATGAAATTAAACCATCTTTTTCGTATTTTTTTCTTGTCAAAATCAAATTATGACCGTATATTATCATTAAGTCGATTGTGTTTATGAGGTATAGAGTATGAGTTACCCTTATTTTCAGATATCAAAAAAGAGCGGATATGCGATTCGCGGCCTGCTTGAACTGGCTTTGCGAGGCGATGAGGGACCGGTTAATGTGCGAACCCTCGCGAAGGCACAGGATATTCCGATCCGTTTTCTCGAGATTATCTTAAACGAGCTTAAACAGGGCGGTTTTGTGTTGTCGGTTCGCGGCAAGGCGGGCGGTTATCAACTTGCCAGAGTGGCCGAAGACATCACCGTCGGGCAAATCGTCCAGTTTTTGGATCGAAATATGAGGACTTCTGATGCTGCGGCCGATGGTCTGCCACATCACGGAGACTTCGTTCTGTCTTCGATGATGAAAAAGATCAACAGGGCCGTTAGTGATGTCTGTGATGAAACCAGCTTAAAGGATATGGTTGCCGAAGTAATGAAAAACCAAAGTGCCTTTGTTTCAAGTTACATCATCTAATTTTTTTGCCACCATACACTACTGAGCGAATGGGAATAAAAGAGATAAAATGGAAACGCACACACGAAGCATATTAAAAGCGGCAAGCTGGCGGGTTATAGCGACGGTTGTAACATTTTTCACCGCCTGGCTTCTGACCGGGACCGTCGATGTTGCGATCAAGATCGGCTTATTGGACACCATCATTAAGATGGGCGCCTATTATATGCACGAACGAGGATGGAACCGTTTGGACTTCGGAAAACTCGAAGAACCGGATTACCAGATTTAAGAAAGTTGGAAAATGCAGATAGTCAAAGAAAAAAAGGCATTGGTTGAAGAACTGCGGCGAGGCCTCGCCGGGTATTCGGCCGGGCAGTTATTGAGCAATTTTTTAGAGAGCTTTCAGGGGCGCATCGTGCTGGCAAGCAGCATGGCCGCTGAGGATCAGGTGCTGACCGATATGATTTGCAAAACGCATCCGCAGACCCGGATCATTACACTGGACACCGGACGACTGCCGCAGGAAACTTATGATGTGATCGAAGCCACACAGAAACATTACGGTGTTAAGATCAAAGTATTGTTTCCTGATTACAAGCAGGTCGAAAAAATGATCGATGAGCATGGACCCAATTTGTTCTTTCAAAGTGTTCAAAATCGCAAACTCTGTTGCCATATACGAAAAATTGAGCCGCTCAAGCGAGCGACCGAAGGCATGGCCGTCTGGATTTGTGGATTGAGAAAAGCCCAGTCTGTAACACGCACGGAACTTGAACCCATTGCGTGGGATGAGCAGTTTGGATTGATTAAATTGTCGCCCCTGCTGGACTGGACGATCGAACAGGTATGGGACTATATTCGTCAAAACAATGTTCCTTGCAATTCCCTGCACGACAAAGGTTATCCAAGTATCGGCTGCACTCCCTGTACGCGAGCCGTCAGGCAGGGTCAGGGCATACGCGATGGCCGCTGGTGGTGGGAAGCGCCCGAACAGAAAGAATGTGGCCTGCACTGGAATTCACAAGGAGATAAGCAATGAATCAGTTAGATGCACTTGAAACCCAAAGCGTTTTTATCCTGCGGGAGGCCTACCGGTCCTTCAAAGACCTGGTGATGCTCTGGTCGATTGGCAAGGATAGTACGGTGCTTTTGTGGCTGGCGCGCAAGGCCTTTTTCGGTCATGTGCCGATTCCGCTGATGCATGTCGATACGAGCTATAAAGTCCCGGAGATGATTGAGTATCGAGATCGGTTTGCACTGGAATGGAAACTAAACCTTATTGTTGGTCAGAATAAGGAGGCGCTGGCTAACAAGCAGACCTTTCCCGATGGCAACTTATCCCGGTTGGATTGCTGCAAAAAATTAAAAAGTGAAGCCCTAAAACACACACTCAGCGGTGAATGGCCCCGCTGGGTGATGGACCATAGTACCGGGAAATTTGTCAAAGATGAAAAAGCCCAGCCCTTTACCGGCGTGATCGTCGGCGCTCGCGCCGATGAGGAAGGAAGCCGCAGCAAAGAGCGTTATTTTTCGCCACGCGATCGGCATAGTGAATGGGATGTTGCCGAACAACCGCCGGAGTTGTGGAACCAGTTCAATACCGATTTCGCACCCGGCACGCACATCCGCATCCATCCCCTGCTGGACTGGACAGAACTGAATATCTGGGAATATATCGAGCGGGAAAAGATCCCAATCATTGATTTGTATTTCGACAAGGGAACCGGCAGGCGTTATCGTTCGCTGGGTTGCGCTCCCTGTACCGGCACGGTGGATTCGACCGCCAAAAATGTACCTGAAATTATTGACGAACTCAAAAGCGGAAAGTTTTCCAATATCGCCGAACGCTCTGGCCGACAGCAGGACGCTGAAGATGGTGGTGGATTGGAAACACTCAGACGCGACGGATATATGTAATCTTCGAGGATAGACGATGTCTCAACTTAAAACAGAAAACAGTATACAAGAACACGATCAACTGCGGCACGAACGGCAGAAGATGAATATCGTGATCATCGGCCATGTCGATCACGGCAAGAGTACGCTCGTGGGTCGATTGTTAGCCGACACGAACTCGTTACCGGAAGGCAAGCTGGAGGCGGTCAAGGCCAACTGCGCCCAAAACGCACGGCCCTTTGAGTATGCGTTTCTGCTGGATGCACTGAAGGACGAACAATCGCAGGGGATTACGATTGACTCGGCCCGTTGTTTTTTTCATTCAGACAAACGCGAATACATCCTGATCGATGCGCCGGGGCATATCGAATTTTTGAAAAATATGATCAGCGGCGCCGCTCGTGCCGAAGCGGCGGTGTTGGTGATTGATGCGCACGAAGGGATTCAGGAAAACTCCCGCCGCCACGGTTACCTGCTCAGTATGCTTGGCATCCGGCAGATCGTTGTCGCGGTCAACAAAATGGACCTGGTCGATCATTCCCGCGATATCTTTAATGCGGTGCGCCAAGAGTACACAG
>Ga0164310_10001052_pt1 | contig 15304 bp, 8 predicted proteins | sample GuaBasSedimGuay1_FD_121795 | JGI IMG/M metagenome (GOLD analysis project Ga0164310, IMG submission 121795) | Subseafloor sediment microbial communities from Guaymas Basin, Gulf of California, Mexico - Guay1, Core 4569-9, 0-3 cm | ecosystem: Environmental > Aquatic > Marine > Hydrothermal vents >... | reverse complement strand
TTTTTCACATCAATTCCGAACTCATCACGGTAGAATTTTTTGCCGTACAAACATTGACGGATCAGAGCTTCACCACCAGCCAGATTCATGTCCGGTTCTACCCACATTGCTCCCTGAACTTCCCATTTTCCATCTGCAATTGCCTGCTTCACTTTAGAGTAAAGCTGCGGATAATCGCTTTTGATCCATTCATAAAGCTGTGGCTGGGAAGCACCAAATTTATAATCGGGATATTCTTCCAATAGTTTTAGAGCTGTAGCAAAAGTTCTACCGCCTTTTCTTCGGGTTTCCCGCATAGGCCAGAGCCAGGCCAGATCGAGGTGGGCATGTCCTATAGAATATGCTGTAAGTGAACTGGCATTTGCAGGTTTGGAAAGTAAATCAGTCGTGATTTCCAGACATTCTTTTATTCCCTTTCCGTCATTCCAATTATTACAAACTTCATTCAATCTATAAATTATTTTATTGCGTCGAGGTGATTTTTCTTCCAATGCTTCGAATAGATTTATCAAAACTTTTAGATCCAGATCAAGTTTGATTATATCGTTGTTAACACATACAATTTCTGCCTGCTGTAAACGATAATCATTCTGTCCTGAACCAAAAAGTCCATTTGCTCCAGCTTCTACCAGCAGATCAACTACTTCACCACCTTTTGCTTCATTAAAGAGAGGTACAAAATATTTTCCTGACCGCAAGTCCCAATGAATTTTATTGGTAAGTCCCAGCCAGGGTGATCCACCCTTCCACACACAACCTTCTCCATTCAGATCAATGAGAGCACCAACTTCTTTTTCTTTATATTCAGCAGGAATTCTCCCTTTGAATTTGAACCAGGCACAACCCCATAATTCACCCCATTCTTCTCCAATACTAATGGGTTTAAATTCAGATTTCAAGGCAGTTTCATATGGAATCGGTTCAATTTTATCGTAAATAAATGATGCTTCTAAGGGTTGTGGATTGAAATACTTTAATTTATTTATTCTTTCTGCAAGACGCTTGATTCGTTGGACATAAATCTTCTCTCGCTGCATTAAATATCCTTATCAATATATTTTAGAATTGAAAATGAAAATGTAATTTATAATGGCAAGAAAATTTAATGAATTACAGAAAAAACTAAAACTGCCAGAACAAACCTAAACTGAGATTATACTTTTCGTACACCTGATCTAAATTTGTATAGATAATGTGAAGAAAAGGTCCATAATTTTTTCCAAACCAATGACGATGCTTTAAAGTTATTTCGTATGATTTACTGTTTACTTCCTGTGGAATATCCAGGTAAGTTGCCAGGTAACCCTGTTTTCCCCTGGAATAAATGAAGTATGTCCAATGTTTAAATTCCTGACCGTAACCAACAGAAACCTGATTTGTAGAAGTATCTACTTTACCAGGATTACTGCGGTTCTGAAAATATACATATTCTATAATCCAGCGTTTGTAATAATAAGCCAGGCCAGCTCGCAAAATCGTATCTTCATGCACGTCGTGATAATTTATCCAGGCAATACCTAAAGAAGCTATCAGATTTTCATGCTGCAAGAATTTGTAATAAGTATTAAAGTCAAATCTCAACATTTGAAGATAATCAACATCCGATCCCATAGAAAAAGCTGCATCACTAAATATCTTTCTGTGCCAAATTCTGGTAAATCCGGCTTCGAACAAAAATCCGTTATCGTATCTTTGGTGTAATGTTCCGATAAGGTGATAATTAAATTCTTTGTTTACAGTTCGATAATAACCAATTGTTTCCGATTTCCAGGCATCATAAAGATTATCTGGATCAAGATAATCATAAGTATAATATGCTTCCAAACGATTATCATATCTCTTGGGAATTTTTCTTTTAAACTGATAATCTTCAACAAAGTCCTCTATTTCTTCCACTACATTTGAAGTAGTATTTTTTACATCTTCTATAATTTCCGTAACCTGAGCTTGAAGGGAAATTGAACTAAAAAAAGATAAACATAGAACAATGTGTATAAATTTCACTATCAATCCTTATCCTCAAAAACATGCTCAGCTGATTCAGGATAGTTCTCCAGAAAATCTTGTGTTTGCGGTTTCATTAAAAAATCTAATACTCGTTGCGATGTTTGCCCATCACCAAATGGATTATCTATTTTTGTGATTTTCTTATAGAAATCTACATCATCATGCAATTTAGTAAAAGTAGTAATTATTTTCTCGATATCTGTTCCAACCATAAAGCCCAAACCATACTCCACTACTTCTGGTCTTTCGGTATCATCCCGCAAGATTATAACAGGTTTATGTAAACTTACAACTTCTTCTTGAATTCCACCGGAATCGGTAAGAATGAATTGTGATTTTTGTAAGAAATATAACATTGTGGGATAAGTAAATGCTTCTACTAATTTAAGGTTAGAATTTCTTTCTTTTAATTCATTGAATACAATTTCGCGAACATTGGGATTTTTGTGAAGCACCCAGATAAACAGAAGATCATCATATTTTTCTGAAAGCTGTTTTACGGCTGCACATATTCTTTTGAGAGGTTGACCAATGTTTTCCCTTCGGTGAGAAGTTATTATAACCAGTTTTTTTGTTCTAAGCATTTCATCCAGATCACTATCATGGTTATATTTATAAACTTCTGATATGGCTTCTTCTTCATTAATATTCTTCAAGGCCATATTCGCTGCATCTACAATTGTATTTCCAGCTACAAATATTCGGTCTTTCGCAATACCTTCTCTTAAAAGGTTCTGCTTGCTTGTTTCTGTTGGCACAAAGTGAAAGTCTGCTAAATTACTTACCAGTTTTCTAAATGTCTCTTCCGGAAAAGGCGAGAATTTCTTATGTGTTCTAAGTCCTGCTTCCAGATGAAGCACAGGTTTACGCAATAGGAAAGCTGTAAATGCACCAGCATAAGTTGTAAAAGTGTCTCCCTGTACAATCACAATATCAGGATTAATTGCCCTTAAAATTGTTCCCATTCTTCCAGAACGTCGTTCATCGGCAGAATGAAGCATTGTTTTTTCATTAAAATCCGGACTGATCTTGAAAAATTTAATTACATCATCTGCAAGTTCATCATGCTGCCTGGTATGAAAAACTCTTACTTCCATTTTTTCTTTTAACTTGTACACTATTGGTGCTAGTTTAATAATTTCTGGTCTTGTACCAAACACAACTAATGCTTTCATTTTTTCATCCTTTCTTCTGCGAACTCCACAACAATTTTCTGTTCCGAAGGGAGATCCTTTAAATTTCCGTTATATAAACTAATATACTTTTTCCAAATATCATCTTTTTTTTTACTATTTGCAAATGGTAAATCATACACTATAGGAAATATCTGCGCATAGGCATCTGGATAATAATTTTTCCAATCAGATTCATGTACATTTACATCATCTACTGCCCAGTTAAAATTCTTATTTTGGGGATTATAAAACCTTTGCCAAATACCTTTTTCCAAGGCAGTTATTGTATTGGTATAGAAATCTTCAAGGTTCCAATTCATTGCTTTAGATAAAAATATAAATGATCTCAATCCAGCATAAACTTCACAATTATCCATGAAATATTTAATGTCCGATCCCGGCAAAGCAGTAGTTAATCCATCATCATCTTGAAGGTAAGCTATTGTATAAGCAATATCCTGAATTTTCTTTGCATTTTCTTTAATTAATTCTTTATCGTTTGTCTGTATAAAATATTTATGGAGCAAGATCAGGAAAGTAGCCGAATAAGAGTCAATGGAATCGTAGCCCCCTGTAGAAAATTCAATTCCATCAATCGTGATATTCCTGTCGTAAATGCTGCCAGTAAGACCGTGTTTATCGGGATAATTCAAATTTTGTAATACCCATGTTAAATATGGCTTTACTTTATTAACATCGCTGTTCAGATCATGTATTGCATATAGATTTATAGTATATGGTACAACAGAGTTGATTTGCTCTAATTTCTGATGCTTTTTTAAAATGTTCAGTGCTGGATGGTAAGTACAAGAGATTAATATCAGACTAGCGCAAAGGAAACACAAATAGTTTTTCATTCATATCCTTATTGATAATTATATAATAATAATCTTCGTCGGAATCTAACACAAAACCATATCCAGCTGGTCTTCGACACAGCTGTTTTGGCAGTGCTATACTGAAACCTTTCAAACCTTCCGGATTGGAAATATCAATTCTAAATTTTTCATCTCTTATCTCAAAATTACATTCTGTTTTTAAAAAACGCACCAAATACTCTGCAAAATAATTCATGGAATTCACTTGTAAAAGGTCTTTCTTCTGATATTCTTGAAGTTTATCTAAAAAAACATTAAATGGTTTCATATACTGCGGGTAATTCACAAAGTCATAGAAATGAGAGTAGATGAGTACTGTAGTTTTATATTCAACAATATAATCAAGTGTTCGCATCAGCCAATTTTCATAAAATTGTGGTTCGATATTATAGTTACCGAGTTCTTGAACAGAAGCCCATTTGAAGATAGGCATTATTGGGAAAGCTATTACAGATTCCGAAACCAGTTCACCATTGTAAAAAGTTCGATTGGGTTGAGACCCTGAATCACCGGTGTAATAATAACTTGTAAAGCCGTTTCTTTCTATGATTTCAGTCATAAGCGGCTGTTTATGATAACCCCTTGGGGCAGAAAATTCCGTAATTTTATAACCAACAATATCAGATAGCAGATCCGCATTACGCTTTATATTCCACTCAATATCCGTCTCAGAAAAAGTGCCATTTTCCAAATTATTTGCAAACCATTCATGTGCCCAACCTCCATGTGATCCTATTGAGCCGTAATTAATCAGTTTTCTAATAGTTTTTTTACCTTTGCCCCCAGCATCAAAACCCTTATTATCACCAGGTTTATGTAAAAAATCTCCAGCTGTTATTTGAAATGATTGATTTATATTCTTGCGAATCAAGTTGTTTTTGACCATTAAATCAAAGTTTTTTCTTTCTTTATAATGATCCAAATGCCAGTTAAGAACCAAACCTCCTTTATTAAAAGGTTTACTGACCATATGTGGAAATTTAACAATTCTGAACAAAAAAGTTATTATAGTGGAGCGCAGCATCAGATCATCCGAACCAAACGCTTTTAAATATCCTAATGGAAGATTTACAAAGAATACTTTTCCATCTCCCAGGTGTTTTAGAATCATATTGGGTTCTACTGTTCCATCCAAATAATTTGTATTAGCAAACACTTCAAAATCATTGTAATCTTCATCAATTTCTACTTTTGCTACAGGATAATCAAGATTACCATATTTGTAACCAGATACCGTAAGATTATCGCTCATTTTTCCTGGAGGAATTTGAAAATAGGAAGCTATTTCTTTGTTAGGAAACTGGATGTGACCTAATTGATAAGCATTCCTTTCATATTTTTTGTAGGTAATATAATTCAATCCTAAAAAACTTGAAAAAACGGCTTCTTCCCGATAAACTCCAGTTTTGGTACAAACTCCTGAATCAAAAACAATAAGTACGTTACCACCTAAAGCTATATATTCTTTTACCCACATGGCAAATTCTTTCGGAATTTTCTGAGTAATCTCATCAGGAAAAATAATAACTGGATTGTTACGAAGAATCGCTGAGGGTGAAAATCTTAGAATATTTTTTCTTGTTTGCCAATGATATGGAATTCCTTCTTCTTCCATTACACTACTATAAGCTGCTTTAATGCCCAATCCATATTTATCAAGATGTGGCTGATGAACAAGCATCACATTAAATGAAATTGTAGAATCCATGAAGAAAATTTGATAAATAGCCAACGAAGCTATCATCATCATAAGAAAGATCAGTAAAAAAATGCGGACTTTCACGCAGTGATCCCTTTCCCTTCTGTTAAAACATAACCATGAATCTTTACATTTCCCTCTAAAGTAATACCTTTTTTACCAATAACAGATTTAACAATACCTTCTGTACCAATTTCACAACCTGGTGCAATGGTAATTTCTCCCTGGCAAAAAAGATTTCCCCAAACTCGACAATTCGAACCTAAAATAATATTCTTATCACTGATAATATCAGCATCTATTTCTACATTTTCTTTTAATGTTACATCGTTGTAACACTTTATTGTACCTTTTACTTGGGAACCAGAACCAATTATTAAGTTTGCTTTTACAATAATATCTTTAGAAAATTCAGTGTTTTTGGGAAGGGATAATTCGTTCCTGCTCATCACCAATGAGTTATCGGAAATTGTGCTTTTATCATCCTTCAGTTTTCGGAAGGTTATAGTTTCATATACTGGTTTTTCTAAGTTATCTTCTGTAGTTTCTTCTTCACTGTTTTCTATATCAAGATCAATCTCTTTAAGTTCTTCCTCATTCTGCACGGAATAATCAGTAATTATGGGGTGACCATAAAGACTTTTAAACACACAATTTTCTTCTATATGAAGTTCTTTTTCACAGGTGCAGCGTACACCCAGATTACAACCAGATCCTACAAAGATATTCTCTTCTGAACCAATCCAGCGTATTACTTTGCAGTCTTTCCCTAAGATAAGATCTTTTTCGCTCAATAAGGCTCTGATCTTAGTGTTTTCCTGCAACTCTGTTGTACCATTAACATAAACCTCTTTTGAAAAGTTCATACCTTTCTTCATATGTAAATCGCCATCCAGATATAAGGCATATTTTCCAAAATTGAAATTATCAATATTCTTGGCTTCAACAACTTCAATCAATTCTTCTTTTCCGGATATGGTTATCCTGAAACATCTGTCTATACCAACTTGATCTACATTAGCTACAAGCTTTTCTCTAAAAGAATTATCAAAGAATCTCGGATCTTTAGTATAATCCATACTTACAAAAAGAGGTTTATCATCTTTCTTCTGGTACAATTCTCGGATTGCAGGAAAAAATGGTAAAAACAACATAATTACAAAAATTATAATTATGAAAATCAATAAGAAGTTAAAATCCTTTTTTTCGTCTAAGTTATGTAAAACTTTTTTCACAACGTTTTGCTCTGTAATCTCTTCTGTAACAGATTCTTTCGTCTTCAAATAATCTAATGACGTAATTGATGAAGATAAAGTATCACTTGCTTCCGCCAGTAAGCCACATGCTACTGAGCAGAAAAAAATTGTGAATAAAATTATTGATCTTGTTTTCTGAATCTTTGAGTTTTTTGCCATTCTGGATTCCTCGTAAAAATTACATCGAAAATTGCATGAAATGCACCTTTGGAAATATACCACATATAATATACAAAATTGAACATGAGCATAGCTAATAGCCTTATCCTGGCATGACTTCCATCCAGCAGTGCCCCTACTCCTATCTGATAGAATGGAGCTGCATTGCCAAATGAGCTATAGGTAGCAACCATGATGAAAACAAATATACTGGAGAATAGATTCATTTCACCTAAAAAAAATAGTGTTAATGATGCACCAATACCTATTAGAAGAATCAATGGAATAAAATAGATGAACAGCAGTAAAATGCCATCGAATTTTTCTAAAAAAGATAGATACTTAGACTTAAGCATGGGAAATAAATAGCGGAAGAAGACCTGACAATGTCCTCGGGCCCAACGAGTAACCTGCCTTGATCTTACTGCCCAGGTTTCAGGTGCTTCTTCGTAACATTCTGCTCTATTGGCATAAACCACCTTCCAACCTCTGGCATAAAGTTTAAATGTTAATTCTGTATCTTCCGTTATTATGTTGGGATTAAAACCTCCCAGGGCAATTGCCACATCTTTTCTAAAACCTCCAACTGTTCCGCCATATTGCGGTATCAATTTTAAATTATATCTGGCTTGTTGATCTATCTGATAGCCTCCAGTTCGTTCCAAATCTAACAATCTGGTAATCAAATTGGAAGATACATTAATTGGAATTACCCTACCCATAACAGCACCAACTTCCGGGTCCAGGAACGAAATCGCAATATTCCGAATAATTCCTCTGGGAGGTATATAATCTGCATCAAATACAATAATCACATCACCTTGCGCAAATTGCAAGACTTCATTCATGGCAGAAGGCTTCCCGCGATTTCCACTTGATCTATAAAAAGGGTGAATGTTTTTATGAATAAGTTCAAAACGTTCCAGGATTTTACGGGTACCGTCTTCAGAATGATCTTCTATCGGAATAATTTCCAATTTATCTGACGGGTAGTCTGAATTTAAAATTGCCTCTAATGAGTTAGCTGCTACTAATTCTTCATTGTGCATTGGAATTATTACAGTTACTGAGGGAAGATCTGTATCAATTATATCCTGATAAAATAATTTCTGCTCACCGATTGAACGGTTCATTGAAAAGATGAAATGCCTAATTGAATAGATAAGCATAATAATGCTGATCACTATAATGTAAGCTTTAAGAGAATATACTAGAAAAGCCAGCCCCATTTATTCACATCTCCCTTTAGTTTAACTGCTAATCGGCTAACAAACATAGAATAAAAACTAATTATATATATAAAGTTAAAAAATGGCCCGAAAATAAAAAATACTACTGCCATAAAGATATAAGAATATTCACGCAAAATGAAAATAAATACAATATAGCGAATTGATCCAAAAATTATTGAGTATATAAGCGAAACGACAACAAGCTTGAGTTTGCTGAAAAAATTGGCTGGTAAAGGTAAAAATGCAAATATCAAAAGGTAGGGAATTATTAACCAGATACAGATCTCTGTTTTAATATACAAATCTAGATATATCCACATGGAATACGGGAAAAAGTCTGAAAAAAATATAAAAAACAAACTGGAAATTAGATTTATTAAAAATATCAATGTTAGCCAAATAGAGATGGGTTTATTGATAAATTTCAGTAACGGCATAAGAATTATTAACACCATTGATGATAGTGCTGAGTAAATGGAAAATGTTAAGCTGGGATATCGTCCAAATATATCTAATATATAAACATCTCCTAAAATGAACGGACTATTCAGAATTTCATATTGTTCAATTGAATTCGAGAATATAATTTTCCCAATATAGCTGATGGAATAAGTTATGGAAGGATAAATGAATAGTATTATCAGGTTCAAAATTACAGCACACATAAAAAATTCAAGCGCAGTATTCCAGGGATGAACCTTAGGTAGCTTACGGTAGGCCCTATGGTGATAAATAAGCGACTTTACCGGCATTTCTTCTGCTTTGCGTGCTATTTTTCTTTCCCCCTTCCCAAAAAAGATGTCAACATTTGTGAGCATTTGGTCATGTCAAGCCAAATGCAAGTTCTGAAGTAATATGACAAAAAGACATGTTAATTTTTAAGTTCCTAAAGCTTTATAATTTTCGAATGAAAATCATTTTTCGAGCTTTTATTTTTCTGGCGAAATTTACCGAATACAGATAAACACCACTGGAAACGATTCTGCCATATTTGTCTTTGCCATCCCATAATGCTGTATGGCTACCTTCATTTTGAAATTCATTCGTAAGCCTTTTTACAAGTTGTCCTTTTATATTATAAATTTCTACTTTTGTTTTTCCGTCTTTAGGAAGCCAATAGTCGAATGAAGTAAATGCAGAGAATGGATTCGGATAATTACTTGTAAGATGTAATTTATCCGGATCTTCTATTGGATTTAGAAAGCTGTTTTCGACTCCTGGTGTTCCGTGTAAAATGGAAGCTGCCCAATTTTCTGCTAAATCGTTATTAGATTCAGTATCTAGCAAAGATAATGTATAACCATTTCCATTTGGTTCCGACGGCCACGGCTGGCTTACACCAAAAGAAACAGAATCTACTACATTGCCAAATTCGTCGAAAAGACGAATTTTTTCACCATCACTGCTAAGACCAAAATCGAAATCTCCCACTAGATTGGTCACTGCTGGGTATAAATTCGAAAACACATAACTATTGCGGCTTAACACCAAAAACTGACCTGGCTGCAGCACTGTATCAATAGGAAAATTGTAAATATGCTCATCTTTTGAATCCTTAAAATACCAATCAGAAATATCAATGCTCAGATTGCTTCGATTGTAGATCTCTACCCAGTCTTTACAATCAAAATCTTCTGCTGATTTATAATTTATTTCATTAAAAATCACTTGATCACTCAGCACTTCAGCTTCTTCAAACCAGGCAATCAAAGAAGTTGTAGCTGTTAGATCTATTGTAATTGAAGTAGAATCCGAAATAACATCTCCCGACCAACCGGCAAATCTATAACCCGGCACATCAAGACCTGTCAAAGTTATCGGATTATCCTGAAAATATATTCCGTTCCAGGGAAATTCTTCTAAAGTAATGGAATTGATAAGTACTTTACCAGTATCCGGTGGATAGATATCTAAAACTACTTCTGCAGTGGAAGACAAGTTAAATTCCTGCATTATATGATCAGTCATAACAGCAGGACGATCTGCTGCATAATCTCGCATTATAGAGATTTCATTCTCCCATAGAAACAAGTCGCTTTCCCAACGTTCAAATTGACTTGCGATCTCCGGTTCCAGTAAATCATGAATAAAATCAATTCTGTTAATTATATTATCTGGTTTAAAATTAGTATTCATTAAATCGGCAAATGTGTTAACGAATTTCACTTTGAATCCATCATTTTCTATAAGTTTTCTTAAAATAAGATTCGACCAGGGTGGATTTGGATAAGTTGGCCCATTGGGATCCAGGGCAAATTCCAAAGTATTGTGATATTCGGAATGTGCCAACCCCATACCAAAATCTGTATCATACAATATCCAACGCCATTTCCCATTCGCTGTAGGATCTCTCCAATATTTTACGTTACGACATGGCCAATCAGTATTTCCATAGTAAATTTCTACAGCATTATAAGTAATGAAATTATCCATATCCATTTGAGTTGAGATATATTCGAAGTTCGATTGAATACTCATATCGTTATTTGCTATGAAATCTCTCATTTGAAGATAATCACTATTAGTGCCTTGAACAATGCTGGCATTTTCTTCAAGTATATCCAGATCATCTGCATTTAAATTGTTGTTGTAAGCAAGAAAATGCTCATTAACTTTTTCGCGAAGGTTTAATATTCCCCAATAGTCTCCATTTATGTACACAATTACAGGTCGATAAGCCTGGTAATCTAATCCTAAATCCGCAACACATCCTGTCATCAAGGCGTCTCTAAACATGCTTAAATTCCAATCGTTTCCTGAATTTCTTAAAATAAATGCTTCAAATTCATCTATCTGCTTCTCTTCAAAGATCTTATATTCGAAGGGAGCTGTATCATATTGGCTTCTGGCAAAAATGGCTAATGATTTTTGAGGATTACCTCTGCTAAAATTTCCAAAAATTTTCACTCCGGCACCATAATTCATTGCAGTAGTTCCATCAAGTTCAAATAGTTCGAAATTTACAGGCCTCTCCCAATCCTGCCAGAAATTTGCACCGTAAAAAGGAAAAACTGTTTCAGCACTATCACCCATAGCAAATATTCCAATTTCTTCATCGAAGAAATTGGCAGGATCGCTGCAAATGGATACAACTGGTAACGTATAATTTTCATCAATAAAATAGGTATGTGTAATTGTTTTCCCCGGAATTAATCCGACTCCAAAGTTTTTGGCTCTTACAACTGTGGTTGAGTCAATTAGAATTGGTTCGGTATATATTGTGGAATTTTCTGTAGGGTCAGAGCCATCCAGTGTATAGTGAATAGTTTGATTACTGTACTCTGTTTCTAATTCTACACTCGGCGAGCCTGAATAAAATCCACCTAATATACTGAATTCCGGTACACCTGCATATTCTAGAAAAGGTGTAGATGTATTACTCTCACCGGGAGTTGGTTCTAAAAACATGAACCATTCTCCAGTACCATCCGGCTGACGTCCAAATGAGATATCTGCTTGTAGCGGAATTGCATCTATTTCATCTAATAGATCATCATCGTTATCTGAAAGAAGAATTGTTTCTCCGTTTGAACTGATCTTGAAGTTGGTATGTAAGTTGGGAAGAATCGTTTCTAATATATCAGCAGGTCCTGCAGCATTGGCAGGCTCATGGTTCATTCCCAACGTAAAGAACGGAATCATGGTCATATCTGTGGATAATGAATCTTCGTTATGGGTTTGTATTGCAAGGGTATTTTCGCCATCTATTAACAGTTCTGAAATATTGTTGATAATAATTGTGGTTGGTAAACCGCCTTGATAAATTTGAGCTTCATGGTTTGATGATGCTACTTCGTTATACATAGGAGGAACGCCTGGATTACCAATATTTTTTCTGGCTATTTCGACACCATTCAAATATGCTACAAAAGCATCATCATAATCTATATGTAAAACAGCAGATTCGATGGCAGAAAGATCTGAAATATTAAAAGTATTCCTAATATAAAATGATAAAACTCCACTGATTTCAGTTGCATCATCATCATCACCATAACCAAACCCACTATTACCAACTGACCAACTGGAATCATTGAAATCTATCTCATTCCATTCAATAGATGGTTCTTCTATTCCGGGAAAATATTTCCACTCGTCTCCCCAATTAATTATTGTTTCCCAATGATCTACGGCTCTATCTTTATCAGAGGCAAATACGATCATATATTCACCTGCTTCTATATACACATTGGGGAACTCCCATTTATCGGGTTCATCAGCATCGTCAGAGAGTCCAAAACCCTCTAAATTTACTGCAAAAGATTCGTTATTTAGTATTTCTATCCAATCAGAAGAATCACCATCTTCATCGTACAAAGTTGTAGCATTTGAAGACATTAACTCATTAATGACAATCGATTGAGCAGAAAGCAATAATACGAAAAAAAGTATAAGGATTGTATTAATTAATTTCATAAATTTCCTTTTTTTTTATTTCATTAAAAGCATTTTCTTTGAAACAGTCTGATTATTAGTATTCAATTTGGCAAAATAAATTCCGCTTGATACAGGTTTTCCGTTATCATCTTTTCCATCCCATACTACAGAATTTGATGTATCCCCTTGTACTCCATTACACTCAGGGAAACAGTTAAAACTTTTCACATTCTGGCCTTTTAAATTGTAAATTATCAATTCGGTGCCTTTTGTAGATTCGGTGTTTATTTCAAACGAGATAGTTGTGGTTGGATTGAATGGATTGGGATAATTCGTAAGAGAGATTTGGATTGGAAGTAAGGTCTCATCCGCAACAGACATTTCACCAAAATCGGCCATGATCATATCAATAATCTGATCTATTGAAGATTGCTCCATATAATACAAGGGAAAACCAAATACATAAACTTTATAATCACCAAAAAATCTCTGTGCACAAATTGCATTTTCCCAATCAGGATCATTAATGGCAGAATCAAAGCCATAAATTGCTTCGGCACCATCTGCAGGAATGAATTTATTTACATACTGCAGATTATCTCCCCAGAATGCCAGCGGAATTTTATCCATATCAACCGCTATATCAGGAAATCCATTCAAGCCAAATGCACCGGCAAAATCTGATTGATCATTAGTATAAGACGAATTGTAATGAAGATAATACTCAGAGAAATTCTCCTGGATATCGTAGAGCAATTTCCAGGCAGATATCAGCAGATTTCCACCAGCCAGAAGATAACTTTTTGCATTATAAAAATCATCATCAAGAGGGAAGTTCACTATATCATCTGTATGCCAGATAATAGTAGAATATTTGGCATATTCTGTAAGAGGCGGCATCCCATCTGCAGCTACATCCCAGGAAGTTATGTTGTAGCCATTTAGAATTTCACTATAAAAATCATCCATATCTTCATCACTCGGGAAAGGTGAAGAAGCAGAATAATCTTGAGTTCCATCGACTAATAAAATTCCTTGATCGAATGTAAAATCAACCGGGATCAATGAGATTTCATTGGAAAACTTACTGGTATAATTTTCTTCACTATCAAAAACAGCTGAAATCTTATAGTAATATTGCTGCCCTGCTGTCACATCCTCATCAAAGTAAAACGTTCCTGAAACTGGAGTAGCATTTAGTTGAATATAATCTTCCCCAACTAATTTGCGATAAATATTAAATCCTTCAATTTCTGGATCGAAAAATTCCTCCCAGGTTAGCACGGTTGAACCATCTCGACTTCTGCTTACTTCATCCAATGTAGGAATTTTCTCTGCATAGCCGCCATCTAATACCCAGTTATCAGAATCCCAGTTTATATCTTCGATTGCACCAATTGTTTCAAAGGTGTTGTAGTTATAACCGTCAGCTGCCCAAATCCTATATTGCTCATCATCTATATTGAATGGAACATACATATTAAAAGGATCACTTTGCGACCCTTCTGAAAATAGTGTTATTTTTACAGAATCTTCTTCGCTGGATGTGTAATAGCAGTAATTATAGCGAGGACGACCATAATTCCAGAACCATTCATCAAAGAACCAGTCCATATCATATCCTGCAACATCTTCTGCACAATTTTTCAAATCCTCGGTAAGAACATTTCCATATATCAGATCGGGATTTTGAAAATAATATTGCATCAAAGCAAAGAAATCTTCGTCTCCCAAAACTCCCCTCAGCATGTGAATAGTCCAGGAACCTTTATTATAAACAACCGAATTGAAAATATGATTGGCACCTTGAGTATCATCGCGATATAAGCATTCATCCAGAACAGAGCCTGTATCTTCGGCCTGCATATAATCCTGTAATCCAGCTGAACCATATAAATGTTCTGCCCACAATGCTTCGCTGTAGGATGCAAATCCTTCCTTAAGCCATACATGGCTCCAGCTTCCAATGCTGAGACAGTCTCCTGCCCAGGAATGACCCAATTCATGCGCAACAGTATATTCTGCAGCAGGATCACTAATATAACCGGCATCAAAGGATGTACAGGTTTGATGTTCCATCGCCAGAGCTCCCAGATTTGTACAGGTTGCATGTCCGTATTTTTCAGTTAGAAATGGAAAAATTCCGTAAGTATCGGAAAGAAATGTGAGCATATCTTCACACTGATCGTATAATGCTATGCTGGAAGCCGCCTGTTCAGGATAATAATAATTATCAACCATCATCTGCTCGGTGTTATATTCCCACAAAAAGGAATGTATCTGATAATTTGTGATAGCAAAAGAAGTGAGGTATGTTGCTACCGGATAAGATTCATGCCACCTACTGGTTTTGGTTCCGTTACCGTTATTTATTTCTTCCTGCAATAGTCCATTGGATGCACAAATATACTGGCTGGGATATGTTATCCAGATATCCAGGGAATCGGGTTTATCGGCAGGAGTGTCTTTACATGGCCACCACTTGCGAGCACCTCGGGGAGAAACCATTGAAAAAACAACA
>Ga0164310_10001050_pt1 | contig 15318 bp, 33 predicted proteins | sample GuaBasSedimGuay1_FD_121795 | JGI IMG/M metagenome (GOLD analysis project Ga0164310, IMG submission 121795) | Subseafloor sediment microbial communities from Guaymas Basin, Gulf of California, Mexico - Guay1, Core 4569-9, 0-3 cm | ecosystem: Environmental > Aquatic > Marine > Hydrothermal vents... | reverse complement strand
TAAAATATAACGAAATATTCGCTTGAGAACAATTAAAATGTTTGGCAATTGTAGTCTGACTCCAGACCCTTTTGAAATATAATTTTAATAATATATCTCTTGAAATTTTCATTGTTTAATCCTTTTTAGACGATTTCGTCTACTATACCCTTTTCTAATAGTTCTTTTCCTATAAACCACAGTTCGCCATTTTTAGCTTTTTCAATTTCTTTGAGCGTAAGCTTTGTTCGTTCTCTCATTTGACCAGAAAATATTTTAGAATATCTTCCCATAAACTTTGCTCTATCTTGTAATTTTTGAACTGTGTCCCAGATATAATCACTCATATCATGATTCATCCATACCGACTTTGCAGTTGCCCATCTAACATCGCCAGCTAATGCGATATGAACGCCCATACTACAAACCCCACCGTTTATAAAAGTAATAACGGGAGATTTTACTCTTTCAATTGTGTCCATGATAGACACTCCAGCCTCGCAAGAACCACCGTTTGTATTTAACATCATTGTTATTGGAGTTCCGGGCGACATAACATCTAGAGCAATAAGTTCTTTATTTACATCTAATGCTAGTTCACTAGAAACATCTTCATATACAAAAACAATACGATTCTCAAGAATGATAGAATCTACATCTACCCCAGATTTCTTTTTTATTGAATCTTTTTTTCTAGACATGTTTGCTCCTTATAGATTTGTAATAGTGTCGTAAAAAGTTTTCGATAATTCCTTAATCACCGTATTGATGTCTTTATTTTCAATCTGTTTGTTGTTTAGAAGTGCAATAACTACATCTTTAGCATTCATAGTCGCTGTTCTTTTATCTACTGATGTTTCGTCACGATAAGAACTAGAAGAATTTTTTGTTTCAGTTTTCTTCTCTTCTTCTTTTATACTTGATGCTTCTGGTCTTTTGACCTCTTTGATAGCAACGATTTTTCCTTTGCATAAACCAACTGTTATTGTATTTTTAGCTACAACACCCATACCTCTTAGGTCTTGTTTCTGAAGCTCGTCTACAAAGTTAACCCACACCTTATCATTGTCAGTGAATTTCAACCCATAAGCACTAACACAATACACTTCTTTAGTTACAGTTTCGTCTTCAGCAACTTCAGCCACCGCTTCTTTTGTTTCTGTGTTCTCTTCTTTTATTAATGCACTGCCCATCTTTTTCAAAGCAGTAACTTTATCTCCGACGATTGTTACTTCTACTTCGTCATTCTTTTTGATTGGTGCTTTGGCAAAATCATATGTACATGATTCGGCAATATCAGCTGATTCTTTTGAATCTGTAAATTTTATCAATGCTTTTTTTGGAATGCACCACGCTATTGTTTTCTTTTCCATTATTTCTCCTCTGTTTCTTGTTCGGCTTTTTCTAATCTTTCTTTTTCAAGATTATCATAGTACTCGTCTGAGATATTATTAATTGTTTCTTCAATCATTCTTGAATTCTCATCAAACTTTGCCATCTCTACTTCAAACTTACTTCTCATTTCTTTCTTAGCAAGTTTGTAATTATGTTTGATGTTAGCTTTTGTATATTTAACTCTCAAGTCTTCCAAAATCTTTTCTTTTGGCTCGTCGATATTGCCATACACACAATCCTCGTCAATAGTCACAAACTTATTTATACCATAAGGACGAATCATGTATTTAACTACTGTTTTCTCTTGTTGATAATGCACGACGATTTCATCTACAACACCTTTGACAAGTCTCTGCCCGTGTATGAAATAAGCAATGTCGTTCATTTTTAATTTCGTTAGAATCATTCTTGTTCTCCTTTTTTGTTAATGTCTTCATAAATTTCTGGAGCATCTGGGTATACTTCTTTTAAAAAGCCACTCCGTTTTAGTCCGTTGAATTTAGCCTTACTTAATTGTTCTAGCATGACATCCTTTAATTCTATTTTTTTCTTTTCTAACTTTCTGTCTTTTATTTTTTTATCCTGTGTTGCTTTTCTCTTCTCTGCTAGTTTATAACAATACTCTGGTGTTACAATCTTTTCTTTTTCATATATCTTTAGAAATTTTTCTCTAGCATTTCTGAACGACGGAAGTTTGTCTAAATTTAATTCCTTTTTTTCAAACCCATCAAATATCTCTCTAATGCCGTTTTCTACATAATCTGGAAGTTCCAATAAATTAATAATTTCAAATCTTAATTGTTCGTCTAACTCTGTATCGTTGACCTTGTCTACTATAATGTTGTCAGAAATATCTCCCATTCTAACTTTGTCGGCTATGATTTTAAGTGGATCGTCGACCTTGTCATACATGCCCTTAGAACCTTTGCATTTTTTGTGAACATTAAAAATCAAAACATTTTCATAATATGCTAGTTGATGTAAATCCTTATCACAAGTGGCAATAACCACTGTGTCGTTTTTATAATACCTACATGCCACAGCACAAACGTCATCTGATTCACTATCCCACTCCCGCACAAAATACCAATCGGTTGCCTCGTTTAAAGTATCGTTTATTTTATTTAGATTCTTAAATTCTTTATCCCAATCTATAAGTTTGTGTGCGTCTCTATCTCCGGCTCTTTGTGCTTTGTAATAACCAGCGACTGATTTTCTCCATGATTTTCCCTCTAGTGCCATTATTACTTTTGTGTCCTCGTCCACTCCTATTTTTTTTAAGCAACTTAGGACACTATAGAAATATGTGACATGAGCTGGCATGACAAAATTATTCGTGTTCATTTGGTGATTTAATTGCACTTGTCTTTCAAAACTAAAAACCGCTGGAAAAAAAAGTGTGCTTGTGTCTATCACTATTGTTTTTTTCATTTTTTATTTTTCCATCTGTCTTTTGTTGAATTTTCAATCATTTCAATATATTGACAGTTGCTATATTCATAATTACCATCATTATTTTTGCGGTCAATACTTGGTCTATCCATTGAATATGCTTTGTCTCTAATCCAAAGTTCTTTAAAATCATCAACTGTCATTAAAAATTTAATTCCTCTACCGCCATAACGATGATACATATGATGTTTCTTATTTTCACATCTTTCTTTGACATGTACATATGAGCTTTTCCAATGATATTTTGCTCGTTGGTTTTTTCGATATAATTTTAATTTCTCTTTGTTCTTTTTTCGGTATTTCTTTTTATTATAACAAAGTTTTTCTTTATTTTTTTCATAATACTGTTTACAACATTCTCTGCATGAAGAGTGTAAACCATCTTTGTGATTCTTGCATTTATTAAATTCACCTAAAAGTTTCTCTTCTTTACATTTTGTACATCGTTTTACTTTACCCAAAATTTCCACCATTCTGTTCTCTTTTTATAAAATTTACAATTATAGTTTAAATTAAAATTACAACATGGCACAGAGTACTTAATATATCCTGTTTTAGATTTAGTGTCTTTGATTAGTTTATCAAATTCATCTTTGTGTCTCCATCTAACACTGTTTTCGCCTTTATGGTCAATATACTGTTCGTTGAAATATGAACTGCCCTTTCTTGCTGTGGCCACAAAACAAGCATTTTCATCGGTTCTTTCTGTTCCATAGTATTCACAGTTTTTGCAATAAACTTTTATCATTTCTTTCTTCCTCTTTTCATCTTTGTTTTTAATTTTCTAACTAACCTTTTTAAAATTTTTGTCAATTGTTTTTGATTCGTCGGAACATCTTCTGAACTAAAAGTAATTGTATCAAAATACATATTCTTGTTTCTTTCATCTATCAATGTAATAACAATAAAGAAAACAACCTTCATGTCCCATATGTTTATTCTGTTGTTTCTCTTATACGATACAACATAATCATTAATCTTTTCTTCTAAAACACATTCATTTCGTTCCCATTTCATGTAGTCTCCTTTTTATTCTTCGTCAACAAAATCTTTATATTCAGCTCTATAAACTTTTTCAATTTCATCGCCACAATATTCATCAAAAACAACTATGTATTTTTCTCCTATATCTATCTTCTCCTTTGAATAAACACAGTACAGTTCTCTATTCGTGTAATTTGTTTTGACTATTCGAGATTTCATTTTTTATCGTCCTTTTCTAAGTTGTTTGAATTTAGTTCTGTGTATGGTTCTAAAGCATCTGGGTATTTCTCAACAATTGCCTTTGTTTTTTTGTTTAAATCTTTTACCCATCCATCTTCTAGCTTTGGTGGTCTATCATCTACCCAGTTGCCATATAACATGCTGTCTCTTAAAACCATTAAACCAGCAATTGCTTTTGATACATGATTTAATCCTGAGTCTGTGTCTATGTTTTCTCCTTCCCACCATGCTCCTAAATGTCTGAAAGTTGCATCATAATAAACCGATGCTCGAACACCGGCCTCACGATAATTGTGACGACCATATTTACGAGCCCCTTCTAACATCCCCAATCCTACTTCAGCCATTACTCTTGCTGATACTGTTGAAAATGGTACTTTGCCTGTGCCTACTGCATCTTTTGGATTGGTGTCTTTCTTTTTCATTTATTTTTTTCCCTTCTTGACCTTGAGTTTATATTTAGCATCTAAAAAATCTAATAATTGTGTTTGTGTTTGAAAAATTCTTCCTTGTCCATGTCCGCTATCTAAAAGAAAATACAACAAACTTTTATTCATTTTTGATTTCGGCATTTTCGTAATTAAATAAACGGGTATTCCTCTATACCAAGCAATAACTAATTCTGCTATTGTTCCTCCGGGTTTGTCTCCTTCTTCATGATGCCATATTAAGAAGTTTGAGTTCTCGACATAAGAAATGTCGCCCATGATGTGAATTGCTTGTGTTTCCTTTGTCTCTGGGTCTTCTTGTGTATAAGACACACCTCTCCATATTTTTCTCATGTACTTAATAAAGAGTTCCCAATTACCAGAGAGTTGCCACCCTGTTAATTTTCCCATCAATTCTTCAGTTGGCATGCCAACCTTTTTTACTTCTTCTCTTGTTGGGTCAAAGGAATATATCCCTCGTTTTTCTAATTCAACAGTTAGCACTTGTCTCCATCCGACTCCGCCATCTTCTTTAGCACAATCTTCCATACTGCCTATAAGATAATCTTTGTAAGTGTTGTTAGATATGCTTACTCTTTCGTCCCAGTTCATTTTATATCTCCGTTTGTTTTTCTTGCATCATTTTCTCGTTTATCTAAAAATCTTCTTCTAAACTCATCCGCACAATGTTGAACGGCATAAGTGCAATCATGTAGCGAACTATATCTGTGTTCTCTTGTTGACATATATTTCGTCATCAACTTAAACACGCAATATTCTAGTTCGCCCTTATTAATAAAACCAACCATCTCATCTAACTGTTGGTCGAACTTTGTTCTGTCTACCTTTTTAATATATGGCATATTACACCTTCCTTTTTATTTTTTTTTCTTAGGTTTATCGCTCATTTTCATTATGTTGTTGAACAAATCGTCGCATGTATCTAGCATCAATGCGCATATCACCTTAACTTTCTCATGATTGTTAATCTCTTTTATTTTTCTAACTCCTTCGATCATATATTTTATATCATGCAGTACCATTTCCATGTTTTTATTAGTAACAGAACCTAATTTAGTTAATAATACTTTTTTCCATTTAAGTCTTTTAGTGTTTGTTTTGCTATGACAACTATCACATAAACTAATCAAGTTACAAGGAGATAAATCTTCTTTATTATAATTAATGTGATGAACACTTAATTGTCGTCGCAATGTGTTTTCTGCTACTCCACATAATTGGCATGTATGATTGTCTCTTATTCTTATCAGTTCTTTTAACTCTTTACAAAACGCTATAGGATATCTTCTTGAGACATTGTGTTCTTTCCAGTTTGGATTTTTATTCCCTGATACATCTGCGTGATTTTTGCTGATTTTTGCTCTTGATTCTTTAGAGTGTTTCGTGCCTGTATTTCCCGACGACTTATTTTTTTTTCTAGCAAGACTCATTTTCTTCTTAGTTGCAACAGAATGTTTTTTGCCATACATATGATGATTTTTTTTATTTTTTAGTCGCTGTTTGGTTTTTAACGCTGTTTTTTTTATCGCACAAATTTTACATCTGTTTCCTCTTAAAAAACAGGTTAAAGTAATTTGAGCTTTATTTCCACATTCACATATATAATCTAGTTTAATATCGTTTCTTTTATAGTTTTTGGACAATAATACACAATTTCCTTCTTGAAACAATTTTTTAACTATGTCAATTGTGTATTTATTTCTCATCATGTAACCCCCCCTAATAATTGGTAGCGGATAGTGGACTCGAACCACTTGTCTTCGGGGTATGAACCCAACGAGATAACCCATTCTCTAATCCGCAATATTATTCACTCTTGTTTGATTTCCATTTAAAACTACCAGCGGTTTTTCTTTTGTTACTTACACAACTGGATATATTACATATAGCTATTTTTAATTCTTGTGACGCTTCAGTTATACTTTCCCACTCTCTAATAAAATCGTTATTCAAATCATATTGTGATATGGTTTTTTGTTTATTTTTACCGCTGTTTTTATCTAATTCAATAAATCCACAATTGCTGTATTCATAATTACCATCATTATCTTTACGGTCAATACTTGGTTTCTTCATCTCAAAAGCCTTATCTCTAAACCACAATTCTTTTAGTTCAGATGAAGTAATTAAGCATTTAATCCCTCTGCCACCGTAATCTTTATATCGATTATTCTTTAAATTCTCACATCTTTGTCTAATAAGACTAAAAGTCTTTCTCCAAGGATATTTTTGTCTATATTGTGTTTGTGTGTTTCTTATTCTCTTTTTGTTACTTTTACGATATTGCCATTGACATTTCTTACACCAAGGACATAAACCGTTTCTTCTTCCTTTATCTTTAGAAAACTCATCTAATTTTTTATGTGTTTTACATTTTGAACAAAGCTTAGTTTTCATTAGTTTAAAGTGACCCTTTTAGTTGCAATCATCTTTTTAGTTTTATCATCGGTTTCAACTCGTAAAATATCGTCTAATTCTTCTTTGGCATTTGATTTCTGTCTAAATTTCCTAATGCTTCTAATTAATTGATTGGACAAAACATTAGCACCATTAAAAATTCTGCCAACAATTAATCCTAATAAACTAGGGCATAAGAATATCAACGCTACAATAATCCAAAATGAATATCCAGATAATGCTCTAAAAAAATTAGTAATCTTTTCTTTTATTGTGTACACTCTTTCTTTCTTTTCATAATTTCTATCGTATTCTTTAAATCCTTTGGTACAAGAATTGATTGTGCCATCTGCATTTAAAATGATTTCGCCTTTGCATGATATCTTTCTTAACGATTTCTCTGTAGTTTCTGGTGTAGTTCCCTTAGAATCAAAGGTAATACGGGGCACTAAGCTACACCCAGATAACATAACAGATAATAATATTATTGATATTAGTCTTTTCATTTTATATCCACCCTTTTGTTCTTAATTCCTCTTTGTTCTCTTCCAATTAATTCTAGACTTTCTCTAGAAATTAATGCTTCTGGATTGCGTGTTCCATATGTCATCTCAACATAATATTTGTTATCAGTAATAAGAGTAACAACTCCCTCTAATCCTATGTAAAATCCCGATATAACTCTAACTATATCTGCGTATTGCAATTCTTCCATTTCGTTCTCCTTTCTTCAAGTATAACATATTGATATTCGTTTTGTCAATGATTTCGAAACATTATTATTCTTACAATATTAAAGAGAACACAAATGCAACAATAGACAACAAATGTGAGTATCATCATTATTGATATAAATATGGCCTTAATAATTTGCATGATATTGTCCTTTTTAAATGCTCTGTTTACTCTGTGAAATTCGTCCGTGTTAAAAGTTGTTATATTATTCGATAAATGTATCGTGTTTTTTTAAAAGTGTCTTAGAATGTAAAAGAAAGCGTTTTCTGGACTCTAGAGCTATTTAGTTCATTCCAAAATTTAAAGCAACAATAATTAGACAAAAATAAAGACAAACATTAACCGAAACTTTTGTTTCGGAACAAGAAAATCTGTCTTTTAGATTTTCGAAGTTTTAGAAAACATATGTCTTATTATTATACTTCTTATTAAGTAGTAGGAATTTTACCCTATGTTAACCGCACTTTTTACCCTATCTCAACTACTTTTTGAAGCGAAATCCGTTAATTCTAAAGTAATCATATGTTCGTAATTTAGAGTGTTCAAAATATCCTCTTTTAACATCTATAAAGTTGTTTTCTATCAACTGTTTTTTAGATGAAGTTATTGACCGTCTGCTCATTTCTGTGTCTTTTTCTAAAGCAGTTAGACTTCTATAAAACCATCCTTTTTTATCAGATATTCTATTAGCCAATCTACACAAATGTGTGTATAATATTTGACTTGACAGCTTTAATTTAAGAAATTTTGGGTCCTCATACACATCATGTGAGCATTTGAAAAAATTTATCATGTTTTTTGTTCTCATTTTTTCACTCCCTTTCTATATTTAAACTTTGCAACAGCAATATCTATAATCTCATCAGGCTCAAGTGTTAAATATTCTTCTGTAATCAATATTGAAGAGTGCCCCATCATTTCTTTAACTCTTTTGATATCAATACCTTGTTTCAAAGCGTGATGAGCAAATCCATGTCTACACATATAAGGATTGAGATGTTTTTTATAGTTTAACATTTCATTTAATCTCCTAAATGTATATGCAAGATAGCGTTCCGATATATCGAACACTCTTTCAGATGTTGTTCTTTCACACAAATCTTTTATTTCTTTTTTCAAACTAGGAACCAACACCGTCATTCTCTCTCTTTTATTCTTTGGCTCTCTAACAATTATCCAATTCTTTTTAAAATCAATGTCTTCCTTTTTTAAATTAAGCAATTCATCAGGTCTTAATCCAGATGTAAATAACAATCGAACAACTAATATTCTTAAATCAACATCTCCTGTAAATATATGCTTGAAGTAAGGAATTATATCGTTTTCTAATTCAGACATTTTTAAAAAAGCTTTCTTCTTTTTTATTCTGGCCTTTTGTTTTGGAAACTCAATGTCAATCTTTAGAAATTTTGCATAATGTTTCAATGCATTCATGTAGCCGTTGAATGTATCAACTTTGTAATCATTATCTACACAGTATCCAAGAAAAGCATTTACACTTTCTTGAGTGAATTCACAATACATATTGAGAAACTTATTGACTCTTGCAAGATAGTTAGTTCTTGTATTTTTCGAACCAATATTTATTTTCAAATAGTTTTCAAATTCGTTTAGCATTCCATTTTCCTCTTTTTTCTTTTTCGTTTGATATTTCATTTAATACTAGCATTAACTCAAATGGGTCAATAACCTCTTCATGCTCTTCTTCTGTTATCTGTTCTCTCTTTCGCATTACCCCAATTGCTGTTTTCATAATTGTTGAATTTGTTTTTATTTTTTCATCTAACATTTTAAATTTCCCTATTGCTATCAACGACATGATTTTCTCCTTTCAATTCCACAACATTAATAAAATTAATATTAATAATATCTCTACTCCAAGCATGATAACATCTCCCTTCCTTTTTCTGTAATAACTCTCGATGGCACTCTATTAACATAATCATGCTCAACGAGAAACGGCTCAAACTCTCTTGTATATTCATTTTGATTTAATCCGCACTTCATAGCCAATGCATTACAACCCATTGGTCTTGTTGCATCATTTAATATTTGTAAAATACGGATATCATGTTTCGTTAAACCATCTTTAACTATATTACAGTTTCTTAAAACTCTTCTAATATCTGCTTCCACAACATAATCTTCTAATAAAGCAATAGATGTTCTAGGATTAAATTTACAGTTCTTTGATATCTCACTCACAACATCGGCATCAACTGTTTCGCACGAATATAATTGCTTGATATACTGATTTATTATACTAGATATTTCTTTATCGTTGTATCTTAAAAATTTAATATGTGTCGCTACTCTATCAAGTGTGTCTGGATTATTTTTAATCAATGTGTGTTTGTTGATTGTTGCACTAGCAAATATAAATGGTTTGATTTTTTTACCAGAGATTTCAAACGATTCAATTATTGGATTCAATATCTTAATCACTTTCCAATCCATTGTATCTATCTCGTCAATGAATAACATCACATGTTCTTTATCTGACATATTTATTTCATTGATTATATCAACCAAATTGTCTATATTAACTTGTTTACCAATCCTTTTGATGATGTGAGCATCTAGTTCTCTAGCGATTAGTTCACAGAATGTCGTCTTACCATGCCCCTTAATACCGTCAACAAGAAAATGTGCCTTTAATCCTTTCTTGGCTCTCTTTATAATTGTCTTGGCTCTTTCCTTTGCCTCTGTTTGTCCAATGAATTGACTAAAGTTCTGTGGTCTAAACTCGAGCTTGTTAGGTATCTCTCCTTCATAACCCTTGATTGCCGATACATTAAATTGTCCTTCTTTCAACACCACTTCCATTGGAGAATTTGTTTCTTCAACAACACCCTCTTCTGTTTCTGGTTCTAGATAATGTATTGCATTACATATATCAAATAAATCCATGATTACTCCCATCCGTTTGCGATTTCTATTCTAAAACAAAACTTTTTCTTAAGAATAAATATCGAACATCTTAATATACCCAATTTAAATTCTTTGTGAAATTGTTTAGCTTTCATTGTTTCATCCTTTTCATTAATTTTTTCCCGTTCACATCTTCAAAAAATTCTGGGTATTTATTTTTACAATAACTCAACGCTTGTTTCATTTGTCTTTTTTGTCTTTGATTTCCTCTCTCTAAAAAATCTGTGACTTCATCAGAATTTTTCAATACACACATCCAAAAAGATAAATTAGTTGGTATTCTCATATTCCCTCTTATCTCCATATTAAAATTAAATCATGATTATTATTAAATTCCTTAATCTCATTTGGCTCACAAATTCTTTTCCATTCTTCTTTGTTTAATAAATTTTCGTCTCCAAAACTTTGTTCTTTATATTTATTACTAGGCACATAATGAATTAATGTCTTAGCAATCTTTAATTGATTTTTAATAATTTTGTTTACATCTTCTTTATTAAAGTGTTCTAAAACACCATGACTATGAACAACATCAAATCTCATTTTTAACTCTTCTAAAATGTCATAAACAAAACCGTCTATATTAGTGTTTAGTTGACTTAGTTTTAGCATATCACTATCTTTGTCGGAGATATGATAATCGGCACTCTTATTTAATGCTCTAGTAATACTTCCAATACCACAACCAATTTCTAAAACCTTACTATTTTCATTTATACTATTTTCAATTTCTTTAATAAATGTTTTGTAATGTTTTTTGATATGATTAAAATAGTCAATGTTTAATCTGTTTTTATAAAAGTTTTCCCAAGTCATTGATTTTTCCTTTAAAAATGTGTTATTTCTTTTGTTGATAAATCTTCCTTGTCCGCAACAACAGAAGTTTTAACATCATACATTTCAGCTTGTTCTAATACCCAAGCATCTGCGTGTTCCTTACTACCAAAATTCTCACCTATTGTTTCTTTGTCATCTTTAAATGAAATTACGGCTCTCCAAATCATAATACACCTCTCTTTTTATTTTATCCAAAACAGATACCATTTCTTCTTATAGAATTTACAATTTCCCTTGTTAATCGAGCATGAGTCTACAATATTTTTACAATGATTTCTGTAACAACCTAATCCATCACAAACCACCCATTCTTTTATAAATACCTTCCCACCTAATTTCTTAATTGCTTTCATCAAAGGAAAAGAATAAGCGACCTTTTCACATGGATATTCTTTTTTGACTTTAGTATCAACGAGAATAGCACAATCTCCTTTATTTATAAAACAAATGTTTTCCAATCTTGATTTTAAACACTTGATGCCATCTTCTTTTCTTCTCATTGACTCTTCTAAAGAATAAAGAACCGTTTGTAATATCATCTAATTCCATTATCTCTGAAGTCAACTTATCAGATGTTTCACCACATTGACGATACAACTCTTCTCTATTACTTGCAGAATGCCCATAGAATTGATTTCTTTGTGTAACTACTTCATAAGGTGTCATATTATACCTTCTGCTTCTATTAGCTATCACATTGGCAACGGCGTGCATACCGACCTCTCCCTCTCCACATGCTTCAGCACTAATAACAGATGAAACAACTTCATCTAAAGTATAACTTCTGTTGGCATCAACCCTTGATATAAGTATAATACATAATCCGACAAATATCAAGAACAAGACATAAAGTTTTTCAAATATTTTCGTCATTTTATTTCTCCTTTAATTTAGTTGTTGTTCCATCAACCACGACTTCAATTGGATTGTTTAAAGCATTTAGTCTTAATTCTAATTCATCTAATCTTTTTTCTGTATAACTTTTGCCCATTTTGTAAATCAACTTTGCCTCAAAATCAACTGCTTTGTTGTTGTTGTTTACTGTTTTTGTAGCAGATACTTCTCCAATCCATTTTCTAGTGTCAATGACTCTAACACCCAATGTAACTTTGTGTTGACTCTTCTCTAAACCATTTACTCTATTATCTACATCTGAAATTCGCCGAGCATTTGAGCTTATATTAGACTTATTTTCTGATATAGATGTGTCTTGCTCAGAATTTTTATTGTTGATATTGACGATTTCATCAACATCACTCAAGTCTTTCCACTCTACAAAATCATTTTTGTTGTTCTTAATCTCTCCTGTATGAACCGCAACTTGTCCAACAGTACCATTTGTTCTGTCTTGTACCCGCCCAACTGCTGAATTACTTGTTGCTGTAATGCTTAAAAATAATAACATAATAATAATTTTTTTCATTTAATTTCTCCTCTTTTGTTTATAAAAATGTTCTTTGTTTAACAGGTCTACATGCTCCTAAACTATATTCATCTAATATGTGATTAATTTTAATGTGATTAATTTTAATTTGCTGAATATATTTTCCTTTCTTCTCTAAATCGTATGTTAATCTCATTTGATTTTCTAAACTCTCTATGCGAATAGCCAACATCTTGAATTCTTCCTTTAATATCATATTATTCTCCTTTCGGCTTTGTTGATTGCTTGTTCTAGTATTCACCCAATATCATCAAAACTTAGAGGCTGGTCGTAATTATTTTCTATATAATCTAATGCCTTCTTGCAAGTCTCGAGCAAGTTCTCATGATTATCAAGACAATTTTTAATCATTTCCCAATTCTTTTCCCCATAAGGTGTTGATATTTTCATATTATTCTCCTTTAAATTTTTTATTTAATCGTCTTACTCCTTCATAATATAAACCTTTTACTTTTGCTCTCTCAATAGCGTTTTTTATTTTCTCAATTCCCTTCCAAATATATTCTTCTCCTAATTCAACAATGTCTACCATCATCCTATCTAGTGGTGTATAGTCTTCCATATTACACTCTCCTTTCGTGTTGTTCACATGTATAGTTTCCACCAACTTCTTCTGCATAAACACAAACTTCCCCTTCATGCTGTTGCTTCCAACTTTCGGCCATTTTAACTAAACACACATCAAGAGCTTTTTCTCTTATTTGTTCAACGGCCTTTTTTAATACAGCGTTTTTATATTCTTTCATATTCATTTTATTTACTCCCTTCGTCTATAAATCTTAACATTACAGGGTGTCTAGGCACATCTTTTGAGCCAATTAGCATTCCTTTATACTCAATCATCTTCCCTATATAATATTCTTTATTCTTCCAAACATTTTTTTTCTCCTCATCTGTCATAGCAAGAACGACCTTTAATTGATGTTCTTCATATCTTACAAGAAATGCACTTGCTTTTTCAATTAATATTCTGTCTTCCTTCTTTTTACTTGTAACACTTCTTCCCAATTCATTTGTTTTCTTTTCAGCGTTCGGGTCTACTTCTGTTGATTGAATAACATCGAGAACAACTGCATCAAATGTTCTGTATGGCTTCACTTTATATATTATACCCTCTTTCAATGTCCCTCTACCAAATTTGTATCGACCTTTCATATCTCTCAAGATTAATCCTTCATAATCCTCACTTAATGCTCTTTCAAATTTTTCTTCAACATCTTCTTTGCTGTAAACTAAATCATGTATAACAGGCATTATATCAATCAACCCACTTGCAACAAGTACCATATCATATCTATTTTTAAATAAACTTTCTTCAAAGCTATTAAACAAAGCGTCGAAACAATAAAATCTTAGACTATCTGGTATCGTTAAAACTTTCCCATGTTTCTTAATTGACTTGACATCTTCAAAATCTTTAGTCATAACATATCTGGTGATTTCTTGAAATGTTAAATCAGGTGAATAAATTTCTCCATCTAAAATATTTCCAGTTTTCTCACTCCATGCTCTAACATTTTCAAACTTCTCTCTTAATTGCTTATTAACAATAGGTTTTAATGACCTTGACAGCATTTGTCCTTTATAAAATATACATCTAATGCCATCTAATTTATAACTGGCCATCATTGGGTACTTTATATTGTCTAAATCTGGCTGTTCGTTTGGTGCAAGTATGGGTTTAAACTTCTTCATCTTGTTTCTCCTTTTTAATTCTAAAATAATGACCGTCTTGATTAAGCTCATCATTGTTTAATTTTTCTAAAAACTCTTGTGTGTTTTTAGCACAATCAAACCATTTTAAACTATCTGTTTCATTACAAAATATTGACATTTCAATTTTTATATTATCTCTCCTCTTTGATACATGTTCCAATTCTAAATCTGATATGTTAAAAACTAATGTTCCATCATCATCTGTTGCCCACTCATGATAATCGTCTAACACAAATACTTTATTACCACAATCATAATCAACAATTGTGCCAGTTATATCTTGGTCTTTAACTTTTACTCTATCTCCTATTTTCATTTTATTTCTCCTTTATGTAAACACATCCAACCTTTGTGTCCATTGTCTCCATTTTCAACATCATCTTTTCCAACATACATCATTTCAACTTTTTTCCCTGTTTGTTTACAAACTCTAATTTCAATAGTTCCTTTTTTCATGTTCTCTCCTTTATCTTCTCTCTTCAATTTCTTGATGAATACACTCTTGATATGTTTCTGTTGTGCTATCTAACTCCATCGCCATTTCTTTTGCTTCTTTTAAAGAGCTGGCTTCAACAGTTGTTCTATGTAAATTTGTCCATGTAATTTCATATATCATATTATCTATTCTCCTTTCATTTCTTCTAATAGACTTTCAGCAGTTACTAATAAATTTTCTTCAAAGTGGTCTAAATATACTTTATTATTAAAATATTCTATAAAAAACTTAATCTTTTACTATCCATTTTACCCTCCAAATTT
>Ga0164310_10001049_pt1 | contig 15324 bp, 19 predicted proteins | sample GuaBasSedimGuay1_FD_121795 | JGI IMG/M metagenome (GOLD analysis project Ga0164310, IMG submission 121795) | Subseafloor sediment microbial communities from Guaymas Basin, Gulf of California, Mexico - Guay1, Core 4569-9, 0-3 cm | ecosystem: Environmental > Aquatic > Marine > Hydrothermal vents... | reverse complement strand
CTCAAACATACAACAACGGCATACGACTAGACCCCTTACTTCCAGAAAGGCTGCAAGAATTAAGAGATGCCTACGGGCACCCAATTGGAATAACGTCGGCCTACAGGAGTTGGACTTATAACGATCGGTGCGGCGGAGTAGAGAAGAGCAGACATGTGGCTGGACAAGCAGCAGACATTACAGGAGTAAATCTTAAAAAGTTGTATGCCTTAGCACTAGAAATCTTCCCAGACGGAGGAGTTGGCTACTACCCTTCCCAAAATTTTGTACACGTCGACACTCGTGGTTTCAGAGCTCGCTGGAAAGAAAAATCTCCCAAGAGAAAAAAGAAAAGGTCTAATAAATAAACTTCTTCACATCAACCTTCTTTCTTTTAGCCTGATGATCTTTCAAGAAAGCATTAATCTTCTCAATAGTTATTTTCTTAAGCTCCCCGGTCAACAACTTCCCTGAACGATAGTCTTTCTCAATCTTCGCAAGTTCCTTATCATCTTCCTCAAACAAGTATTTCAAAAGTTGAAAGGAAACGTCAACATCAGGATTGCCTCCAAGCTTTCTATGTTCCTCAATCGTGTCTCTCCCACCAGAAAACGCATACTTCTTAATTTTCCTCTCAACTTCCTTTGGAGAATCCGACAAAAATATTGCAGAAGTCTCATCACTACTGCTGGTCTTTCCCTCGACTCCTTTCAACGGAGGCATAAAAGAATTCTGAATCGACGCAGGCTTGTAATGCCCGAGCTTAGGCAAAATATCTCTAGTCAATCTAAAGTGTGGATCCTGGTCAACGCCGTGTGGAATCAAACACGGAATTTTCTTCTTTTTCATAACGCTCGGCAGAAAAGCAGGAACCGCTTGCATCGAAGTATAAAAGATCGAACCAATATTCGAACTCTCGTTCAAACCAAACGAGGCCTTGACCATAGAGAAAGTGATCTTCTTCGCAACCTTAACTGCTTCAGGATACATTAAGTCAGCATGCTTTGTGTCAATAATAAAATGGGTCTTCCCAGGCTTAAAACCAAGCGCAGCAACATCTAGCATATTATCTTCTAGATACTCCTGAACTTTCTCAAATGTTGAATTCTGATTAAACAAAAACTTCTCTTCATCCGGAAACTGGAAGTACAAGTCAACATCAAATTTCTCTTGCAACCACTTGGTGAAAAACCATGGAACCAAGTGCCCTAAATGAATCTTCCCAGAAGGCGCCCGTCCGGTATAAAGGAAAAACTTGTTCCCTTTCTCATACTCGTCCAATAACCAATCAAAATCCCTATGTGCAAAAAAGATCCCTCGACGTAACATTGGGTGCAACTCCCTTGTATGTTTCTTTATTCGACCCAGAGTCTTATCACTCAACCTAGAAATTCCAAAGTCCTTGATTAATCTCCTATAATCTATCTTTCCCTCAACATCCCACGGCGTCACCTTAAACTCTTTTGTCATGTTTATCAAAAAGAAAGATTCTTTATAAGATTTCCTAAAAAGGGTGAATTATATCTCTATAATCCTCGTACTTTTCAGCCAGAGATTGAACCTCAGCAAGACTATGACATTCAAGACACCCCCTCCCAGGTATCCCTAAAGGCTCTCGCCAAAACCAGTCCTGCCACGTATAATCGTCTGAGTTAGATTGCCAAGCAGGTTGTGTTGCCGGCTCAATAGTGGGCATAAAAGCAAGCCTTAAATCCCTTGACTCGCGATAATCTCGATGCCCGTCACCTCCAACACTCCTCGTCTCAGGCACAGTAGGTCTTGACTGAGGCCCATAACGTCCAATTAAATAACTCACTTTCGGAGCCGCATAGTAAAGTCCAGCCAAAACAATTCCAAGAATGCCCCAATGTTTCCACCTCATCAAAATCTAAAAACAAAGCACTATAAAAATACATTATAAACCAGATAATAATCTTTATATATCTTCTTAAACTAAATTCAGAATGAGAAATCCTAAAAAAGGGGCCCTAGTAGCGCTATTCTTAATGGTCTCCCTGTTTTATATCTCATTTGCATCCGCAGAGTTAATTTTCGGTCAAACAGAATCGCTCTACAACGTTGGAGACCGATTCGAGGTAATACTAACAATAAGCCCACAAACCTACACAAGCAACTTCCTAACATCTTCTCTAATCTGTGGCGATAGAAAAATAGAGTTCTATAAAAGTCCGCATAGCGTCGCAGCAGGAGAACAAGAGGAAGTTATAATTTCAACAAACTTGGACAAATTCCTTGTAGAGGGCGTCGAGGGAGAGTGTTACATCTCCGCAACTTATGAGTCCGACAGCGCCGAGAGCCAAAGATTTGATGTGACTAGAGGAATCAGTCTGACACTAAACGTAGAAGGAATCCTCTTTGATCCAGGCGAGAGCGTTCACGTCTATGGTAAGGCAACAAAAGCAAATGGTGTTCCCGTTGACGGGTTTGTTGAATTCTCTGCGCCCAAAATCGGCCTCAATTTTGTTGGACCAGTAAAACTTGGAGAATTCAATTTTTCACTCACTATTCCAAGCGACGCTCCTTCGGGTAGCCACCCAATGAATGTCCGGGCGTACGAAAACGATGTTTTCGAAATGACAATCAATGAAGGGAACACAACCGGAGTGGTAAAGATAAGGCAAATAATCAAAGAGGTTTCAATAGCCTTGAGCGACCAGGCAGTCCTGCCCATTGAGGAATTAACCTATCGAATTGTACTTGATGATCAAGCAGGCCAGGAGGCCAATGCAGACGTATCAATAGAAATATTAAGACCTGACGAAACAATCGCCGAAGAGAGAATCATAAAGTCAGGAGAGACAATAAAAGTGAATCTAGTTTCAAGCTCTCAACCAGGCTACTGGCAAATAAAGGCCAGACTAAATGACATTGAGACTACAAAAGAGTTTTTAGTCGAAGAGTTTAAGGACGTTTCTTTCACACTAGAAAATCAAACTCTTGCTGTGAAGAATACAGGAAACATCCCTTACAATGGCCCTGTGGACATCGCAATAGGGAAGGTCAATGATGTAAAGGAATTACAGGATCTTGCGGTTGGAGATTCAAAGAAATTCAAACTACTCGCCCCAGACGGAGAATATGATATAAAAGTCAGCAAAGGTTCTGAAAGACAAGAAGTGGGAAGAACTTACTTAACAGGGAACGCAATTTCCATAGAAGACCTAACAAGCGGAGGGGTCTTCGGGACGAGTTTCATGGTTTTAATAGGCTTAATTTTAATATTAGTTATTGCTTTAGTAGCTGTTTATTTCTACAGAAAGTTTTCAAAGAACAAACTAGCAAAATTAAATGATTCAGATGCTGCTAAAACGCCAGTTGCCGCCAGGAAAGTGGACAGAGCAGGAGGAGTGGCAAGTGACGTCAAATCGATAAATCAGTTACCCACCACTGTAATCGACAAGGGAGAAAAACAAGAGTCTGCTATAATTTCACTAAAAATAAAGAATACTCCTGATTTAATTAAAAATCAAGAGGCCACTAAAATAATCGACTCCGCACTGTGGAAAGCAAAAGAGGCTGGAGCAAAGATATACTCTGACGGAGACTTTAGAATAATGATCTTCGCGCCAGTTTTAACAAAAGAGAAAGATAACACCCTGAGAGCAATCAGAATTGCAAGGGGCATAGAAAGGATTTTACACTCTTTCAACAGAAGAACGCCCACGAAAATAGGTTTTGGTATCGGAGTAAATGCCGGCAGTTTAGTTGTTGAATCAGCCCAGGGCAAGTTTAGATTTATGTCTCTAAACAATATCATATCAAACACAAAGAGAATCTCCAATAACTCAACAGAGAACACATTAATCTCAGAAGTGTTCAGAAGAAAAATGGCTGGCAGAATAAAAGCAGAAAAGCTCAAAGACAAGAACCTCTGGAAAGTCGAAAAAGTTATTGATAGATCAGACCATTCTGAATACGTAAGTAAACTTGCAAAAAAATCGGCAGACACCTCTAAGCGAGGCGCCCGCCAGAATTAAATCTCTACTAGATCGCCTCCGTCGAGATAATAACTTTCGTGACCTTCATCACAATCAAAAATCTTATTCAAAACAGATTCCACGTTCCTGCTGAGATGAAGTTCATTTGACCTTTTAATCAAATGCGCCTTCAAACACTTCGAACAGCAACAATGTAATGGTTTTTTGTTCTCTATCCTATAAGCTACAACGGCCAAAGAATTCCTCCTAATGAATCCCCTCATTTCCTCCAAAACCCTGCTGGGCAACTTCTTCAACATTCTAAAGTTTTCTTCTCCCAACTGAGAGAGAACATGTTCCATCCAAAGGCTTTCCGCCTCTATGAAAATCGTTTCATGTTCGCTTTGAAGTATTTTGTTGAGAACCATTGTATGTGCAAGCAAACCGAGAGATTATCCAACAGTTTACTTGAAGTGAATTGCATCCAGAATTGAATAAATAATTGAGTCTCGAAAAGAAGTCACCTTGATACATTTTAGGGTTAGCATTTTTCTTCCTCCGGACATACTAAATAGAGGCGCCCAAACTTTATATATCTATCTCCTTAAGATGAATTTATGCTTCTCTAAGTCAACTTTCCAGTTCCTAACCTCAACGTTCTCTTTCTCCAACATCTTAACCTTTTTGGCACTCCCAGTTGCAAAACCCCCTATCTTCCCATCAGAACAGATAACTCGATGACACGGAACCTCCGGAGCATAAGGGTTCTTATTCATCGCGTTCCCAACAGCCCTCGCACCCCCAAGAACACCAACCGCCCGCGCAATCTCGCCGTAAGTAGTGACCTTCCCACGCGGAACTTTCCTTAAAACAGCATAACATTTTTCACTAAAACTCATTTTCCCGCCTTCAACCGTTTCCTTCTCCCCTTTTTCCAGAGGATATCTGCATATATAATATAAATAGCGGCTCCCAAGACCCCAAGGGACATGTCAACCATCGTATCATCCAACCCGGTTTGCAGAATTGAAAGCCGGTTCTCTCCTGCAGAGTCTCTAACATAAACGCCTTGTAGTTTCAAATCAAAAAAGTTGTCTAAGTTATGTTCCCAAATTTCAAACAACCCAATTCCAGCTACAACCAGTGCGAAAACAACTATTAACCTCCACTTCTTTTCAAGCTTCAGCCTAGTCACCATGTGGTAGAATATCGAAGCAAACATAATTGGATGGATCAGGTGAAGCACCTTATCATAATTTGGACTAACAAAATAAAGTGGGCTCAAAAGAAACCCCGTCGCTCCGATGAAAAAAATAAACAAATAATGACTCACCTTAAAATGAAAGTTAAATAAATGATCAACAAGATAGAAAACGAAAAATAGCCCCACAACAGAAACAGACCGAGAAAGGTAAGACGTGTCCCTAAAGACATACAAAAAAGCCATAACAATAACTGAAACAGTCACCAACACTCTCCTCTTAACATGATACTTCAAGTGAAAACCATCTCTTTTCATGTTTCTTCTAGCATTTCTTAGCTTAAAAATTCTTCGAACACAATCATCAAAACCCTTCTTCATAAAAAACCAAACACAAGAATTCCCTGATCTCACACCAAGACGCTTAGATAGTTTTAAAAGTTCTGATTAAAATAGAATACAAAGAGAAACAAAATGAGATTCTTGAGAAAGAAAAGGGTAAACTTTATCTTCCTTCTTTTCGGTTTGACGCTGTTCGCGCTTTTCCTTTACAAGTTTGGCCTAGACGCGCTTGAAATAATTAGGCTAGAAATAAATTACACATATCTTGGAATTTTTGTAGCAACTGTTCTTATTTCTTTTATACCTTACACACTACGTTTCAAAGCACTTTTAGATGCATACGATAAGAAGGTTTCACTGCCAAGATTGATCAAACACACAATAGCCGCATTCGCTATATCGTATATAACTCCCGCAAGCCGATTAGGTGGGGAGCCTGTCAGGATATACTTACTAAAAAAAGAATGTGATGTAGATTACAAAACGGGCACGACTGTGGCAATCATGGACAAATTCGTTGAATTTTTTGGAACACTAATGTTTGGCACGGCCGGACTAATTTTGCTTTTATATGTCCCAGGCATACCTCTAGGGATAAAGATGATTTTTGGCGGCCTATTGTTTATAGGGATAGCTATTCTCGCAGGATTCTATTTTCGTACAATCAAAGGCAAGGGCTCGTTCTCAACTGTGTTTAACATCTTCCGTCTTAATAAAATAAAAAAAATAAAACACTGGACGAAAGCAATCGAAGATGTAGAGACAAAAGTAGAGCATTTTTTTAAAAACCATAAGAGGCACTTTTTCAAAAGCTTCTTCTTTTATGTAATCAATGCAGTTTTTTTAATTCTACAAATAAAATTCTTGTTGCTAAGCATAGGGTTCAATTTTAATGTTGCCCAAATTATCTTAGTCATAACCATTTGGGGAGTGCTCAATTTCGTTCCAACCCCGGCATCCCTTGGTTTTCTTGAAGCAGGACAGTCAGGCCTATTCCATTTCCTGCAAGGCGATGGCGCAGTGGGACTTGCTATGACTTTACTCCTAAGGGGCGCCTATCTCATAGTTGTACTAATCGGGCTTTTATTCATCTCGCAATTTAGCGGCAAACGGCTTTGGAAAAAGAGGATGAATCAACTGAAAGAAAAATAAGTTAGCTCTGTTCACACAACCGATTCATACACTATGATTTGGTGTTAACTATTCGTCCAAAAACCTTAAAACCCCCCACATTTATCTTTAGCAATGGTAGAAATAATGTCCCCGGCAGGCGATTTCACATCGCTTAGAGCAGCAATTGACGCAGGCGCAGATTCTGTTTACTTCGGGGTAGGGCAGCTAAACATGCGTTCACGCGGAGCGCACAATTTCACGCTCGAGAATTTACAAGAGGTCGTAAAACTATGCAAGGAAAGTAAAGTCAAAACGTATCTCACAGTAAACTCAATACTTTACAACGATGATCTGAGATTAATGAAAGAGATAATTGACAAAGCAAAGGAAGTAGGAATCAATGCGATTATTGCGTGCGACATCGCGGCAATCCAGTACGCCAACGAAATCGACCAGGAAGTCCACACTTCAACACAGCTAAACGTCTCAAACATCGAAGCAGTAAAATTCTTCGCTCAGTTCACAGATATGATTGTCTTAGCAAGAGAACTAAAACTAGAACAAATAAAAGAAATTTGCGATGAAATAAAAAAACAAAAGATCAAAGGACCCAAGGGCGAGCTAGTGAAAATAGAGATATTCTGCCACGGAGCTTTATGCGTTTCAATCTCAGGGAAGTGCTACATGTCTCTGGCAAAATACAACTGCTCTGCAAATCGCGGAGACTGTTTTCAACCATGCAGAAGAGCCTACCGAGTAATTGACGAGGAAACCGGAGAGGAACTAAAGATCGATAACAAGTACGTAATGTCCCCTGCAGACTTATGCACAATAAAGTTCCTTGACAAAATTCTGGCATCTGGAGTTTCGGTTCTAAAGATAGAAGGCCGCGCTCGCCCACCAGAGTATGTCCAAACAGTCACAAAAGTCTACAAGGAAGCAGTCCAGGCTGTTGCCAACAAGACATTTACAGGTAAGAAAATCAATGCCTGGCTAAAAGAACTAGAGTCTGTATACAACCGTGGCTTCTGGCACGGCGGATACTACTTAGGTAAGGAGTTGGGCGAATGGGCTGGCGTTCGCGGATCTAAAGCAACAACAAGAAAAACACTGCTCGGTAAAGTCAAACATTACTTCGACAGAAAACAAATAGCTCATCTAAACATTCAAAACCAAGAAATCAAGGCAGGAGATGAATTATTAATCACTGGACCAACAACAGGCGTTGTTAAAACCAAAGTCAAGGGAATGTACAAGAACGGAAAACCCCACAAAGGAAAAGCAAAGGGCAAAGACATTACGATTGAAGTCAAGGAAAAAGTTCGGGAGAACGATGTTGTGTTCTTAGTAGAAAAAGTAAAATGAGTCACTTCTTTTTAACTAACTTACCTTGCTGCCAATACTCATACAACGGACCAATCAGCAAACCTGCCAAGAAAAACCAGACTATGTCTTCAATTACAACCCCCCAAAGTAGTATGCCGCTAAGCATTTCAAAATTCCATACGACTTGGAGCCATCCCGGAAAGAAGAACTCAGGTATACGATAAAAAATCACAGATATAACCATGATTAGTGCGCCCGAGAACAAGGAGTCCGCAATTAAATCCTTTCTCTTAAACCAGATTATGAGAGTGGGTACAAGAATCGCAGGGAATGAAGCTTCAAATGAGTTTAGACCAAAAATAAAAATGCCTCCCAAAAACAAAGCAGCACACAATATTAACAGATAAAGAAACCCAAGATTATTTCTTTTCTCCCTCGCCTTGTTTGCTCTACGTAACCTTATCCTCTTACCAGAAAATTCCACATAAATTACCGAAGCAACTCCTGCTGCTGAGAAGCCAAATATAAAACTTTCAATTCCCGGCATTGTTCCAGTTATTGTCAGAGCTTTCCACCAATCTAATGCATAAATCGGATCTACGGTCAAACCTATGAAACCAAAAATCAAAGAGATGTAAAGCATTTCCCGCCTAACATCCTTTCGCCAGAGATACATCACAAGCCACAAGGCCAAAATTGACAAACTCCCTATGAGATAACCGTATTGATAGACCATCACATCACCCCTAACTGAGTTTCGTGTTCATTAAAACTCATTTTTTCGATAGCCTCCATAAAAACTCAAAGTGCTTTCTAAACATATCAAAGATTTCTTTATTCTCGATAACAATTACAATAGGTTCCAATGAAAACACAAAGATTGCTACCCTGTCTTTAAACATTATAGTTTCAGTAACCTGATCTAATTCTCTTGGCAAAGCTCTGTGCTTGCTTCTTTTGTTTTGCCCAATAACTGTGTTCTCAAAATCAGAATTCCAAAGTAGCCACTCACAAGTCTTAGTATCTTTCTTTTTCAAATTATAATTCTTCCAATAAGTCTCTCCGAGTATATCAACAGAATTGTTCGTGACCCCAATACACCAAGATTTCTTAGCCCGTACGATCTCAGAAAGCACTTTCTTCAAACCAGGAACCCCCCTAAAAACGCTAACTTCTTGCTTCGTCTTTTTCCTCTTCAACATCTCAGCAATCTTGGGCATAAACCCTTTAGCAGATTTAATCTTAGAATCCAAATCCTCTTTCTTTGATTCAAGAAACTCAACAATCGCTTGCGGCTTCTCAGCAATAAACTTCCTCTTGCTTCCTTCATTCACAAAAGAAACAAGCCCTTTTTTCATCAATTTCTCTAGGTTATCGTAAACAATATTTCGATAAACTCCCATGCTCTTAACCAACTCTTGCGCCGTAGCCTCTCCCTTAAGCAAAAGCGCATAGTAAACCTTGGCCTCGTTTCTGTTTAAACCAAGCCTTTCCAAATCAACAGAATCCATGCAAAAACATAATTTCTCAGATATTTAATCTTTGCTATTTGCTGTAACAAGTTATTACAACACATTTTTATAAGGGCCCTTAAGGGGTCGATTTTATGAAAGAAGGAATAGAATCGCAATACGATGAATTCGCATCAAAATTTGCTCACGGGACCGAAATATACAACAGACCTAGCCGGGCAGCTTTCTATGCAATGTTTAATTTTGATATGACCGGCAAAAGATTACTCGATGTGGGTTGTGGCGATGGATACGATCTCAATGAATTCCAAAAACGAGGAGCCCTAGTCGAAGGAGTAGACTCTTCTAAGGAGCTGATAAAAATTGCTAAAACCAGAGCTCCTGAAGCAGAACTCACACTGGGGTTAATGGAATCACTACCCTATGAAGATTCCACTTTTGATGTCGTAATAAGCAAGTATGCTCTACAAACCTCCCCGGATGTCCCAAGATCAATAGGAGAAATGTGTCGCGTGATAAGGCCTGGCGGTTTGTTAGCTTATCTGACCGTACATCCCTTAAGACAATTCCTAGAGAAAAGAAAACATCCAAAGGATTATTACAAGCAAGAAATCGTAGAGTCTACTTTCTTTGGAGGGACGGTCACAGCACACGAGCCCACTCACACAATGGAGGAGTACCTCAACCCCGAGTTTCTAGAAGAATTTCAAATTACCCACTTTAAAGAACATCCGGACTTCCCATCTTCAGAGGGCATAGATGGAGACACGTATCCCTGTTTTTTTGTCTTAAGAGCTCAAAAAAGAGAGTCACATTCTCTCTAATTTGCTAATCCGTGTATCAATCGGCGGATGAGTCGAGAACATTCCAGAAATCTTCTTCTTGAACGGGTCAGAGATAAACAACGGAGCAACTGCCTTAGGATACTTCTTCTTATCCTTATCCCCCAAATGTTCGTGCCTTATCTTTTCCAAAGCACTCTTCAATCCAGGAGGATACCTAGTTAGTTTAACAGCAGTAGCGTCCGCTCCAAATTCCCTCTTCCTTGAAATTGCTAAGGAAACTAAATGAGTAGCGATCGGGGCAAGGATAGCAAACACAATCGCGAGAACCATCAAAACCATCTGCGCCTTTCCGTCCTTCTTTCCGCCACCACCAGAGAAGAACAAACTCCTCAAGAAAATCTGAGCAATAATTGAAATCAAACCAACAAGCACAGCAACAGTTGTCATAAATCGAATGTCATAATTAGCAATGTGGGACATCTCATGAGCTATCACGCCCTCAAGCTCCTGCTTACTCAACTTCTTCAAGGTCCCAGTCGTAACACAAATCACGGCATTCTTCGGATCCCTTCCAGAAGCAAACGCATTTATTTGCTCACTCTCCATAACATAAAGCTTAGGCATCGGCAAACCAGAAGCAATCGACATACCTTCGGCCGCATGATAAAGCATCCTATGCTCCGTCTTCGAAGCCTTTTTAGCTCTCACAGAAGCCAAGGCGATCTTATCAGAATTATAATAGCTTGCTATAACATAAACCACAGAGAATATCGTGGCAACAATCATAATGATAAAGAAATAACCTGGATCCAAGGCAAATGAAATAAGAAAACCAAGAATAATAAAAAAGATAAATATCACTATAATCAGCAAGAAAGACTTTATCTTATTCCTTCGAATTTCATCATGAAAAGATATTCTCTGCACCATCATATATTATCCAAAGGACTCTTTATATGCCTTATGCTTACATACGAAATCCCTAACTATTATTCAAAATCAAGATAAATGTAGTGTCTTCTTTCGCACTTAATGAATGTTTAGCATTCGCACTCATGAATATCAGTACTCCTGGCTTCATAGGGATTTCTTCGCCTTCAAGATTGAATGTTCCTTCACCTTCAACAATGTAGACGTAACCTGCCTTTGTTGACGTATGTGTCGAAATATCCGTTCCTTTTGACATACTAAAAAGAGTTACATCTCCAACATCATTTTTTTCAATAACCTTGCTAATTATTCCACCATTAGAATAATCAATCATTTCGCTTACATCTTTCCATTTGTTTTCCATTTTTTTTAACCTCCCGATAATAATTTATACACATAGTATAAACCTATCACAATAATAATTATTGCAGTTCCTAGTTTGTTAATACTATTGATTAAAAACCCCAATATTAAAACCTTACTTCCAACAACCCAAACACAACTTCTCCTTCGGCAACCCAATCGCCTTAACCATATCATCAATCCTCTGAAACCTCAAACTAGTCAAACCAAGCTCTTGCCTAATAACATCAACCATGCGCTTATGCTTCTCAGAATCCTCATCCAAATATTGGTTAACATCAAAATCAGTTGTCCCCTCAATCTTCCTCATCGCCCGCAACGTAGCCAAATCAAACTCATCTCTTGACCTTGAAAAATTCAAAAACCTACAAAGTTTAATCAGTGGCGGACAAGCAGGCCTCATGTGAACCTCCTTCGCCCCATAATCGAACAACTCCTTAACTTTCTTCTTCAACTGCGTCCCTCGAACGATAGAGTCCTCACAAAACAAAATCTTCTTCCCATCAATCAAAGCCCGATTAGGAATTAATTTCATGCTCGCAACCATATCTCTCATAGACTGGTCCTGAGGCATAAAACTCCGCGCCCAAGTCGGCGTGTATTTATGATAAGGAATTTTAAACGGAATTTTTGCCCTGTTAGAATAACCAATCGCATGAGCAGTCCCAGAATCAGGAATCCCCGCAGCAAAGTCAACCTCAAGCCCATCGGCAATATCCTTTTCAGCAAGTAGCCCGCCGCATCGGTGTCTAACCTCATCAACATTAATCCCTTCATAATTAGAAGTAGGAAAACCATAATAAACCCATAAGAAAGAACACACTTGCGACGGCCCTCTCGGAGCCATCAACTGCCTATAACCTCCGCTAGTAATAATTCCAATTTCCCCAGGCCCCAAATATCTATCCGTTTTATAACCCAGGTTAGGAAAAGCACAACTTTCAAAAGCCGCAGCAGTACCCCCCGCCTTCTTTCCAATTACAATCGGAGTCCTACCAATCCCATCCCTCGCAACTATAATTCCCTCTTTTGTCAACAACATAACTGAAGAAGACCCTTCAATCCTATTCTGCATAATATCAATCCCGTCAGCAAAGCTCCTTCCCTTATTTATCAAAGTTGCAATTAATTCAATCGGATTAACTTCCCCAGCATGCATGTTAGAAAAATGGGCATTTGTCTCCCTATGTGCATCTCCAATTAGTTCCTTGGCATTATTAATAATCCCTACATGAATAATCGCATAAGTCCCTAAATGAGAATCCATAATCAATGGCTGTGGCTCATAATCGCCTATTACCCCAATCCCAAACTTTCCTTTCATCCAAGATTTACAATTAGAAAACTGCGATCTAAATGTATGCTCCGAAATCCGATGAATGTCCCGATGAATCCTTTTCCCATCAAAAACCGCAAGGCCTCCCTTCTTCGTCCCAAGATGGCAGTGATAATCTGTTCCAAAAAATAGCTCATCAAAACAATTCTCTTTATTAGAATAAACCCCAAACACCCCTGTCATAAATAACTCCAGTTTAAACTCTTTTTAAAAACTATTGCACTTAAGCCAATGCTTTCAAGATATCTTCCCGAACATTCTCAATGCTCTGCTCACCATTAATTTTAATAGAATCATACTTCTCCAGCATGGGCTCTGTCTCTCCATGATAAATTCCTAATCTCTTTCGGATAGCATCCTCAGTATCATCCGCTCTCTGTACCAATTTCCCTCCGCACTTGTCACATTTCCCTTCTTCCTTTGGGGGTATCGTAACTGTATTAAAACCCCTCCCGCACTTCTCACACGCGACCCGCCCACCAAGTCTCTTAACCGCCTCTTCATCCGAGATATTTATCTCAATAACCTTATCAATCTCGGTAATCGCATCAAGCATCTCTGCCTGCTTCAGATTCCTTGGAAAACCATCAAGAATAAAACCCCTCTCGCAGTCATCCCTCTCAAGTCTCTCTTTCAACAACTCAAGCATCTTCTCGTCAGGATACAAGCTACCTTTATCTATGTAAGATTTAATCTCAGCCAATTTCTCAGCCGTCTGATTCCTGCAAATATCCCCAGTCGAAATATGTGGTGTCTCTAGCTTACCAGCAAGAAGCTTCGCCTGAGTGCCTTTTCCGGAACCTTGTGGGCCAACCAATAAGAGTTTCATTTCACAGCCCCCAAAGCTTCAACGGCACCGCTCCAAACACTCGGAAGAAAAGTTTCCTTCTCAGCACGTAATTCCTCATCAGAAAACCACCTCAACTTCTCATCCTCGTCTGTCGTCTCTTTTTCTTTACTCCAGCTAGTGCATTTCCCAAAGAAAACAAAGTTCATGTGCTTGTTATGGTGCGGCACTTCCTCAACCTGAACATGCTGATGCCTCAGTAACTTCACACCTTCGTGATCATCCTTTCTGTGCGGGCTAACAAACTCAAAACCAAAACCCGTTTCCTCAGCAACTTCCCTAACAACCGCTTCCTCCGGCGTCTCCCCAGGATCAATGTGCCCCCCAACCGGAATCCAAGTCTGAAGGTTCTTGTTCCAAGTCAACAAAACCCTTCTCTCGTCATTCACTAAGAAAACAGTAGTAACCCAGCACCGATCTTTCCAATTTATATCACCCATAAATCAAACAATAAACTCGCCTATATAACTATTTCCTTACTAGAACTCAATCTTTGGAACAGCCTTCATCTCAGTTGGTATCTTCAAATACTCTTTCTCATGCGCTCCGTACATCTTAGCAAATATAACTCCGGGGAAGACCTTCACTCCATTGTTGTAGCTCAAGATCGAATCATTATAAAACTGCCTTGAATAAGCAATCTTATCTTCAATCGCTGCCAGCTCTTGCTGCAAATGCAGGAAGTTCTCGTTCGCCTTCAACTGCGGATAGTTCTCAGCAATCGCAAAAATACTCTTCAAAGCCTCTTGCATCATGTTCCCAGCCTTAACCTTGCTCTTCATATCCTTAGCCCCAAGAAACGCCTTTCGAGCATCAGTCACATTCTTCATAATTCCCTTCTCATGCTTAGCATAGCCCTGAACGGTCTTGACTAAATTAGGTACTAAATCTGCTCGCTTCCGAAGCTGAACATCAATTTGACTCAGAGAATTATCTATTCGATTCCCAAGAAGAATAAACCGATTGTAATACACAATTGCCATTATAACTAAAATCGCCACAACAGCCAAGATTATCCACACAAATATCATCTTATTAACTATCTAAAATGTTTTATAAAACTTACTAATTCTCTTTAAATTTAGAAGCCCTAACAGCATTAAGGCCTGCGTGATAATCCTTAAGCCTATCGGTCTCCTCAGCATAGATCCTTGCTAGTCTCTGAATAGGGCCATTTTCAAACAAATCAGGGGAAAAACCACGGGCATCAACAGTTTTTCTAACAAGGCCCTCCAACCTCTCCTCAGTCTCTTGAAGTTTACGTGAGGCCTTCTGTTTTATGTAATCTAGCCTCAGAAGGGAAGCTCCAGCTCCCAAAATAACCCCACTTATCGAAGCACTAACTCCAAAATTTACAGCATCTTCATATGACCAAACCGCACGCCCAACACCAAAAGCTCCAACAGCCATAGTCGCCAAGCTCCATCCATAATTTCTGCAAAAGCTCCCGGCCTTTCTAAGCTTATTTCCCATACAAATCTCGCTTCAAACAATTTTATAAACCTTTTTCTCCATGTATTAACATGCAAAAGAAATACCAGGTACTACTCACGTTTATCGTTCTCATAGCTCTAGTTTCAGTCCTTTACATCTTCACAAACTGGTTCTCTCTCATAACTGGCTACTTCACCGGGGAAGGTGAACAAGCAAAACTAGCAAGCTGCCTAAAGGACCAGGGGGCCGAGTTTTATG
>Ga0164310_10001047_pt1 | contig 15331 bp, 16 predicted proteins | sample GuaBasSedimGuay1_FD_121795 | JGI IMG/M metagenome (GOLD analysis project Ga0164310, IMG submission 121795) | Subseafloor sediment microbial communities from Guaymas Basin, Gulf of California, Mexico - Guay1, Core 4569-9, 0-3 cm | ecosystem: Environmental > Aquatic > Marine > Hydrothermal vents... | reverse complement strand
TTCATCGAAACCTGGGGGGAGCGCCACGGGGCCTGAGGGCGGAGGAGGAGGTCATGAAGCATTTCGTAGCCGTCGCTGGCAACATCGGCGTGGGCAAGTCGTCCTTGGTAGAGCTGTTATCCAGACGTCTAGGTTGGGCCCCTTTCTATGAGCCCGTGGGCGAAAATCCCTATCTGGCGGATTTCTACGCCAACATGACGGCCTGGAGCTTTCACTCCCAAATCTTCTTCCTGACGCGCCGGCTCCTTTCCCATCGCAAGCTCATCGACCACCCCACCTCCGCCATACAGGACCGAAGCGTGTATGAGGACGCCGAAATCTTCGCCTACAATCTCTATCTACAAGGCCACATGCAGGAACGCGATTACCAGACGTACCGCGAGCTATACGTAGTCCTGACGCAGTTCTTGCCTCCCCCTGACTTGGTGGTATACCTGCGCGCCTCCGTTCCCACCCTGCTCGATCGCATCGCGATGCGCGGCCGCGAGTATGAGCGCCAGATACAGCCTGAATATCTCGCCCGCCTGAATGGCCTCTACGAGACCTGGATCGATAACTTCACGCTATGTCCCGTGCTCACCGTTCCGGCGGATGATCTGGATTATGTTGCCCACGACACCCACCTGGACCTGATCGTCTCCAAGATCCGCGATAAGCTGGCTGGAAAAGAAGAGGTTGTCTTTGCAGCTGAGGAGGTCGCCCGGGTCAATGGGGAGGGATGACGCGGTCCGGGATACGCAAGCAGCCCGCCCCGATGGGGGCGGGCTGCTTCACTTTTGGCCAGCTGCAGGCTACGCCCAGCCCTGCTTCTTGATGAAGTTCGTCAGCACGGGAAGCTCCGTGTAGTTGCCCTGGTAAGAGTCATAGGCTGGCCACAGCGTCACCAGCCAGAGGACAGGCGCACAAATGGCACCAAAGCCCAGCGTGAGCGGGATAATGAGCACGATCACCACCCAGATCACGATGTTCAGGGCGACGGATTGCACGGCGTGAAACTTCAGGAAGGGGTTGGCTCGCTTCTCCTCCATCAACAACAAGATGAGGGCGATGATGGGAATAGGATACCCCAGCGCGGCCCAGATTCGATCCTCATTGCTCACTTGCGGTTGCTCTTCCATCATCGTCGGTCCTCCTGCTCCTTTCGTGCGCGAGCCCACTCAGGCCCGCAACTCCACGGATGGACATCTGCCTAGGGGAATGCCCCTCATGATTTTATAACCCCATCGCGGCCAAATGGATGCCTGCACGTTTGCCGCTGCTTGAAAGGCAGAGGTGAATCCTGTACAATGCGAGCACCGCCGAAGGAATCGGGCGACATTTCTGCCACATCGAGTGAGGGGCCCGATGAACATCATCAAAGTCTCATCCCAGTCACGTACTTCTGCCGTGGCCGGTGCGATCGCAGGCGTCGTCCGCGAACATCGCCGGGCCGAAGTGCAGGCCATAGGAGCCGGTGCCGTCAACCAAGCCGTCAAAGCCGTGGCTATCGCCAGAGGATACCTTCAGGAAGACGGCATCGACGTCATCTGCATCCCCGAATTCACCACCGTGGATATCAGCGGCAAGGAACGCACCGCCGTCCGGCTCGTGATCGAGCCAAGATAAATCCCAGCCCACTCGCTCCTTTCTTACTCCTGGCGCATCCTATCGCCGGGATGGCGCGCTCTCATCGCTCCGCGACGATATCAAGTTGCGGAAGCTCGAGCATGAGTGTCTCCAATGCCAAACGAATGTTGGCATAGGCCATGATGTTCTGCAGGCACGTTTCCACGCTCGCAAGCGCCCTCACCGCCCTTTCCCTGCCCAGCGCAGACGCCAAATGACGCAACGGCCCGATCAGATCCGTATTCTGCACCTGCTGGTCCAATCCGGCCGAAAGCAGGAAGATATCCCGCCACACACCTAGCCATAGCTCCAACATCTCAGCGAGCTCGTCCCGGACTTTCTTCAGCGACCCTTTCCCCTTGGGGCCGATCTGCTCAGCGTAAGCGAACCGCTCCGCCCGCGCCGCGGGCAGCAGCCCCAGCAAATCCTGGATCCGCTCTTGCCTGCGCGCCAGCCAGGTTGGATCTTCCGCCAGCCTCAGGGCGAACCCCGGACGGCCAGCAGCCAGCGAGGCAATCAGCGCGCTCTCATCCGGCTCCATGCCGCGGCCCTCCAGCGCTGTTCGGATCTTGCTGCGCGAAACGGGCCGGAGGTTGATGATCTCGCAGCGGGAGACGATCGTCGGAAGCAGGGCTTCGGCCGTGCGAGCCGTCAGCAGCAAGACAACACTTGCCGCCGGCTCCTCGAGGGTCTTGAGCAAGGCATTGGCTGCCGTCTCGCTGGCTTCCCAAACGCGCCGAATCAACCCCACCCGCCATTTTCCGCTGTGCGGTGTCAACGCAAGCTGGCGTTGCAAGCGCAGGATCTGTTCGACCAAGATCTCGCTGCTCGTGCGTCCCAGTTCGTCATCGAGTTGACCAACCTCGACCAGGTGGAAATCCGGATAGGAGCCAGACTCGATTCGCCGACATGCGGCGCAGGAGCCGCAGCGGTCACCAGCTTCAGGAGGCTCCTCGCAGCAGAGCGCTTGGGCGAACCGCAACGCCAGGGTCCGCTTCCCGATCCCATCCGGGCCGGTGATCAGATAGGCATGCCGAACGCTACCACGCTGGATATGCTGGGAGAGCAATTCCGCCGCCCAGCCGTGTCCAATCAGCTCCCATTTCATAGCGCCCATTGTATCCGCGCCTTCGCCCGCCCCACAACTGGGCGCTCCCTCTTCGCCCACCGGTGATCGCCTCCATCCTCATGTATAATCGCGCCGATGATACGTCGTGCCCAATTTCTAGACAGGCTGCAGACTTTGCTGCGCTCGCCGCGTTTGCTGCATATCCGCCGCAACCACGCTCTCGAGCATGCGACCATTCACATACTCAGCCAGAGGTATCCACAGAAAGCCTTTATCGGCCGCTCGGACGCACGTGGCTTCTATATCTATGGCGACCTGACCAGCGACCAGCTGTGGGAATCCGTGCAGGAAGCCCTCACACGCCTTCAACAGGGCGACGATCGCCTTGCCATCCATCCGAATTGCGGAACCAACCTTGTCGTCGCAGGCCTCCTGGGCGGCACCGCTTCCTACCTGGCCATGGCATCGGATAAGAAGGGTTCCCGCCAGGCGCGCCTCGAGCGCCTCCCTTGGGCTATGCTTGGCACGATCATGGCCTTGCTGGCGGCGCAGCCCCTCGGACGTGCGGCCCAGAAACGTCTCACCACTGAAGCCGATGTTGGCTCCCTATCGGTCACGGCCATCCATCGCCTTCATGCTGGTTCGCGTGTCGTTCATCGCGTCATCACCTCGCCATAAGATGACTGAGCCCAAGCCCACCGTCTATCATCTCTTCGGGGACGACCGCTTCGCGATGGAGTCCTTTCTCCAAACGCTCTCGGCTAAATTGGGCGATGAGATCACCCGCGAGATGAACACCTCCCGCTTCGCTGCGCCAAACGTCGACCTCGCCGCGCTGGAAGAGGACAGTCTCGCGGCTCCGTTTCTGGCCTCACGCCGCCTAGTCATAGTAGACAACGCGGAACGGCTACTTGAGGGCCGCGACGACAGTGCCTGGGAGCGCTTCGAAGCCTTCCTTCTGCGCCTCCCGGAGACCACTGCCCTGGTGCTGCTCGAAATGGTGCAGCCCCCAAAGGGGCGCCGCCGACCCAAACCAACACGGCTCCAGGCATGGAGCCAGGCCCATCCTGAGAGAGCGTATGCAAGAGAGATGTGGCGGCCCCAGGGCCCTGCTTTCGCCCGCTGGATAAGCCAGCGATGCGCAGACTTGGGCGGGGAGATTGAGAACCAGGCAGCCTCATTGCTCGCAGCGTGGGTCTCCGAAGACGCTGCGCTCGCGGATCAGGAGCTGCAGAAGCTTCTGGCTTTCGTCGATCGTTCCCGTCCCATCCAGGTGCAGGATGTCGAGCGGCTCACGCCTTTTCACGGGCAGGCCAACATCTTCGCGCTGGTCGATGCGCTGGCCGAGCGGCGCTCCGCCGAAGCCCAGCGCTTGCTGCACCTTTTCCTGCAGGAGGAACAACCTGGCTACGCCTTCGCAATGATCGTTCGCCAGTTCCGTCTGCTGCTGCTCGCCAAGGAATCGCAGCGGCTAGGCCGGCCGCTGAAGGACGCGATTTCACTTCCAGATTTCGTGCTTCAGAAGCTCGCCGCCCAAGCACGCCTCTTCTCTGAGCAAGACCTGATTCGGACCTATCATCGCCTGCTAGATCTCGACCTATCCGACAAGCGCAGTCTCATGCCGCTAGAAGTAGGCCTCGATGCGTTCCTGGCGGCCATTACCCCTTCACGCTGATGCCCTTCCCCGGCGTGTTCTCTAAATGCCCATGGCCTGGGTATCAACCTTGGCATCAGGCAGGCGCGGCCTCCTGCGGCTCCTTCAGCCCAATCCAGAAATGCCCGGGCAGGACCATCGCTTGCGGCCGAATCTCTACGCTATCCACCCGCGAGGGAAGTTCCTCCTTATGCCCGCGCGGATGCACGCAGCAGAGATCAGGCGCCCGACCGTATTTCTCCCGGTAATAGGCTGCAGCCCGTCGTATGCGGACGTCCAACGATTCGCCTAGGTCCTGATCCAACCAGAGCATGCCTATTCTCATCCCTCACCTCCTGCAAACGCCACGAATGCCTTAAAGCCGCCAACGCCTCCGGATGACCCAGCACGCAGAGAAGGCCACCTTCCAGGCGCAATCGGTACTGGCGAGTCTCCCTCCTCCCCGCGTGGGCCTGTTCGAAGCGGCGGTTGCCTACCTCTGTGGTCTGCACCCTGGAATAGCGTCCTCGCCACAGGAATTTCCGCCGGCATCCAGCTGTGCCGGAGGCACAAACCTGCACCGCTACTTTCACTGGCAACGTCATTCCCGCACTTTATCCCCTTTCAGAGCTTGGACCTTTCTCCATCGGCAGCGCGTGGGATACCCGCCAGCCAGCCTGCGCAAGCCGGACCGCCCGATCCAAATCCCAGGCGGACAGATGCGCAGCCCTCAGGCCGCTGTTCGCAATTCCGTTTGAAAGCCAGAAGGAACCGGGCCTGCCACCGCGCTCAGCCCGCGCCCATAGGATCCCGGACCCATCCCCAGCGACGTCATTCAGCCTGTCTGGCCAGGTCCCGGTGGCGATCACATGCACCCCGGCGCCGGTTCCCCGAGCAAGGATTCGGTCTATACAAACACCCGCTCGCGCCGGGAGGATCCCCAGAAGCCCATCGAGAGCCTCTACAAAGAGAAAGATGTGCGGCCAGAGGAAGCCCGCCATGGTGCGCCGCCGGGCTTCTTCCGCAACCCAATCCAGGACCCCGAGGGCGTCCTCGGCGGAGACAGCCAGGTCTGCCAACGCGTGGGGAAGTGCTTCCATGGAAACGAGTTCCTGATCGGCCATTTCAATTCCAAGAAATCGCACTTCCGAGCGGCGCGCAGTCAAGGCCAAGGAGAATATCAAGCTTCGTAGCAGGCTGGATTTTCCGGAGCCATGCGGCCCGGTGGCAAAAAGGTGCCAGGAAGTGTCCCGAGAGAAGTCCACCAGCAGCGGTCTCCCATCCGGGCCCAAACCCAGGGCCGCGTTCAATGGCCCAAGATTCTCCATCCGCTGAAGCAATGCGAGCAGGTTGGCTCCCGCCGCGGTGTCAGGACGTTCCCTAGTTCTAGGCACGAGGCCGGCGGGCAGCAGCCCCTCGCTTTCAGCCAGCCATTGCGTCTCCCTCGTGGTGGCCAAGTCACGGTAGAACGCCCTCCCCATGGCACATCTCCTTTGGGATTAGAACGGCTGTTCTATTTTATAGAACAATTGTGCGGTTGTCAAGCAACTGCGCGCAATCGCCTCGGCGCCGGGCCTGCCGGGCCGAAACTCCAGCTATCCTGATTCCGCAGCCGGCATCGCTTGTGCTACAATCGCTGTTGAAGTGACCACTCGCCACACGCTCGCCGACATCCGCCCCTCGCCGATTGCGGGAACTTGGTACCCTGGCTCGCCCAAGGCTCTCAGCCGCGCCATTGATGGGTATTTGGCACAGGCCAAGATCGAGCCGCTTGAGGGCGAAGTGGTGGGGTTGATTGCACCTCACGCCGGTCACCGCTACTCGGGCCAAGTCGCGGCTCATGCCTTCCAATATCTACGCGGTCTCCGGCCCGAGATCGTTGCCGTCATCTCCCCGCTGCACATTCCCGTGCCGGGCCAAATTTTCACCACCGGCCATGAAGCCTATGCCACCCCACTGGGAATCATCCCGGTCGACCAGAACTGCGTCGCCGACTTCACCTCCGCCCTGGAGGAGCTTGGCGGGCCCCGCCTTGAAACCATTCGCAACGATTCCGAGCACTCGCTGGAAATCGAACTTCCCTTCCTTCAGCGTGTCCTCGGCGATCGCTTTCGCCTCCTGCCGATCATGCTGCGCGACCAGACCCGGGCTGTGGCCGAACTCGTAGGCCACGCTCTCGCTCGCAGCTTGGCGGACCACAACGCCATCCTCGTTGCCAGCTCTGACCTCTCGCACTTCTCCCCCCAAGAGGTGGTCCATCAGTTCGACCAGCAAATGCTGGCCCGCGTGGAAGCTTTCGATCCTGAGGGAGTGATCGAAATTGAGGAACAAGGACGCGGATTCGCCTGCGGGCGCGCAGCGATCGCTGCCGGGCTTTGGGCAGCCAAAGACCTCGGTGCCCAGCGCGTTCGCGTGGTCGACTACGCCACCTCGGGCGATGTGACTGGGGACTACGCCTCCGTGGTGGGCTACGCAGCCGCGGTCATCTTGCGGTAGAAATGGCCAACATCCGATACGCATGCCCAAAGCCGCACCCTTCTCATTCCTTGCAGCCAAATGCGGGTAAGATTACCGGAGCTTGAATGGATAACACTATCTGGTTTGACCTTCTTCGACTGGCCGGCGTGGCCTTGTTGGTGCTCGCCAACGGCTTCTTTGTCGCGGCCGAGTTTGCGCTAGTAAGCGTTCGCCGCACGCGCATCGCTGAACTTATGGCGCAGGGCCATACGCGGGCGCGCTGGGTCGACCGAGCGATCCAAGACCCCGACCGTTTCATCGCCGCCACCCAATTGGGCATCACCCTGGCCAGCCTTGCCCTGGGATGGATTGGCGAGCCTGCACTGGGCCATCTCATTGAACCCATCATCGAACTCTTCCCAGGCACCATGAAAGCGGGCCTTTCAAGCAGTCTCTCCGCCGGCCTGTCCTTTGCCGTCATCACCTTCTTGCACGTCGTCGTCGGCGAACTGGCACCCAAGTCCATCGCCCTCCAGAACCCCGAGAAGACCGCGCTGGTCGTGGCTCAGCCCACAGTCTGGACCGAAACGGTGTTCAAGCCCTTCATCTGGGCGCTCAACGGAACCGGCAACGCCCTCCTGCGCTGGGCGGGCGTGCAACCCGCCAAGGGCCATGAACTCGTCCATTCGGTCGAGGAACTCAAGATGCTCGTGCGCGCCAGCGCCGAGGGCGGGGTGGTTGAAGACGAGGCCGAAGAGATGGTCACCGCGGTCTTCGATTTCGGTGACCTGCTTGTCCGCCAGATCATGATTCCCCGCACGGAGATGCTGGCGGTACCCGCGGATGCCAGCGTTGGCGAGATCCTCGCCCTGGCCGAGCAACATCCCTACACGAAATTTCCGGTATATGGTGAAAATCCTGATCAGATTCTCGGCGTTGTCCATCTCCAGGATCTGATCCCCATCCTGAACCGCGGCGAGACCGATCGCAGCCTCGCCCGCGACCTCATGCGACAGGCTATATTCATCCCCGAGACAGCGCGGGTGAGCCGCTTGTTGCAGCTCTTCCGGACCAATAGGCAGCACATGGCCATCGTACTGGACGAGTATGGAGGTACAGCGGGCGTCGTTACCCTCGACGATCTGCTCGAGGAGATCGTTGGCGAGGTCAACGATGCCTTCGATGCCGAACCCGTGATCCAACCCCTTCCAGACGGCTCGGCGCTCGTGGATGGGCTCACGCTGATCGAGGACGTGAACGAGCATTTCAATCTCTCCCTGGAAGATCCCTACTACGACACCATCGCCGGCTATATGCTCGGCCGCTTGGAGCGCATCGCCCAGGTGGGAGACACTATCACAGCAGATGGAGTCCGATTGCGAGTCGAGGCCATGGATGGCAAGCGCATCGCCCGCATCTCCATCGCGCCGCTGCAGGAAGGCAGCCCGCGGCCGCCTGTCGCCGACCCTTCGCAGGACGCCTGAGCCAATGTACGTCGAGGTCGCCGTCAACCTCCCGCCTGTTCGCGGCACCTTCGACTACCACCTGCCCCCCAGACTCCGCACCAAAGTGGGCATCGGCCATCTCGTCACCGCGCCATTTGGACACCGAGAGGTGCAGGGCCTGGTGATCGCCACACCGAGCAAGCCAGCCGTCCCTCAAACGAGGCCTATCATCTCGCTGCTCGATCCTGAGCCGGTGGTGACGCCTCCTCAGCTAGAATTGGCGCGTTGGCTCTCCACCGAGACACACACTCCCTTGATCGACTGCTTGACGTTGATGCTTCCGCCTGGCCTGAGTCAGCAGGCCGACTCTCTCTATCATCTCGAGATCGAGGATGCCCAAGTCAGCGGGCCTCTGCAGCAAAGACTTCTTGACATGCTGCGGAAGCGCGGCGATCTGCGCGGGCGCCAGATCAGCAGGGCCATGCCGCGGCGCCGTTGGCGGTCTGCCATGGAGAGCCTTATTCGGCGAGGCATCGTCAGCCGCACACCCGTCTTGGATCCTCCGCGCGTCCGACCCCGCAAGATCCGCGTGGTCAGCCTTGCGGTGCCGCCCGAAACCCTGCATCCTGCCGAGCTGGCTCTGGGCCGAGAGGGCAGCCAGGCTTCCACCCGCCGCCAAAAGACACTGGAAGCCCTGCTTCACGCCGAGGGGTCGCTGCCTGTGCGCCAGATCTATGAGAGCACTGGCGCGACCTGGGCTGATCTGCGATGGCTCCATGAGCACAGGCTCATAGCCCTGAGCGAATCCGAAATCTGGCGTGATCCCCTGGAAGAGATCGATTTCGTGCCTTCGACGCCGCCAGAGCTAACGCAGGATCAGGCCCGCCTCTGGGAAGCCATTCGCCCAGACCTGGGAACACCAGGGCGAAACCCAACCAAGCCCTTCCTGCTGCAGGGCGTGACCGGCTCCGGCAAAACCGAGATCTACCTTCGCGCCGTGGAGGCCACCCTAAAGTCCGGAATGGCGGCTATCGTGCTCGTACCCGAAATCGCCCTCACGCCCCAGACTTTGCGAAGATTTCTGGCCCGATTCCCAGGGCGGGTGGGTGTCTACCACTCGCAACTTTCCGATGGCGAGCGCTATGACACCTGGCGGCGTTGCCGGGCGGGCGAGCTCCAGGTGATCGTCGGCCCACGCTCGGCCCTATTCACCCCCTTCCCCCGCATCGGGCTCATCGTGCTCGATGAATCCCACGACGAATCCTACAAGGAGCAGTTGCGGGCACCACGCTACCATGCCCGTGAGGCCGCGCAGGCCTACGCGCGGATACTCAACGCCGTATGCATCCTCGGAAGCGCCACCCCGGACGTTGTCACCCGCTTCCGGGCCGATCAGGGACAGTTGCAGCGCCTGACCCTGCCCCAGCGCATCCTCGGCCATCGCGACCGTCTTCAGCGCCAGGCCCGCCGTCTCGGATTGAGACCCGAATACCGGCCCATCGGGGGCGATGCCCAGGCCATCGATCTTCCACCCGTCCGTGTGGTGGACATGCGCATGGAGCTGAAATCCGGCAACACTTCGATGTTCAGCCGGCCCCTTCAAAAGGCGTTGCGCGAGAGTCTAGATGCCCGGCAGCAAGCCATCCTTTTCCTCAATCGCCGTGGCGCCGCCACCTACGTCTTTTGCCGGGATTGCGGATGGGTGGCGCGCTGCTCCCGCTGCGATACACCCCTCACCTTCCACGCCGATGACAAGCGCTTGCGTTGTCACCACTGCAACCATAGCCGCGAGCCCTTCCATCGATGCCCGGAATGCGGCAGCCTGCGCGTGCGCCATTTCGGCGCCGGCACCCAGCGCGTACAGGCAGAAGTTGAGCGGCTCTTTCCCGGCGCGCGGACGCTCCGCTGGGATCGCGACACCACTCGAGGAAAGGGCTCCCACGCCTCGATCCTGGCCCGATTCGCAGCCCACGAGGCCGACGTGCTCATCGGCACTCAGATGCTCGCCAAGGGATTGGACCTCCCACTCGTCACGCTCGTCGGCGTGATCTCCGCCGATATCGGCCTCAATCTGCCCGACTACCGGGCTCCGGAACGGACCTTTCAAGTGCTCACCCAGGTGGCCGGTCGCGCCGGGCGCGGTCTCTTGGGCGGCCGCGTAATCCTTCAGACGTATCAGCCCGACCACTACGTCATTCGGGCCGCATCGAACCATGACTACGAAGACTTCTACCATCAGGAATTGCGGTACCGCCTCGACCTGGATTATCCACCCTACACGCGCCTCGTCTCGCTGACCTACAGGCATCCCTCCCGCGAAACTGCGGCGGCCGAGGCCGAGCGCATGGCGCGCGTGCTCAGGCATCGACTTGCGGAGAGGGCCAGCCGGGGCGTTCTCATTGGGCCGGCACCGTGCTTCTTCGAGCGCATCCGAGGGCACTATCGCTGGCAGATTATCCTGCGGAGCAAGGAGCCCCTTGATGAATTTCTCGAAAATCTACCTGAGGGTTGGGCCGTCGATGTCGACCCGGTCAGTTTGCTCTAGCGAAATTGAGCGTGGCCCTTATGGGGTCGAGCTGCCAAAGCATACACTTCAAGGATAAAGATAAGAAAAGGAGCCAGGCATGACCAGTATACGAGAGGCGCTTGACCGCCATCTTCAGAGTATCTTCGACGGCGATCTCGAGACCTACCACCAGACCAGCGTCCCCGAGCTTACGCTCTATGAATGGTACGTGACCCCTCATCGCATCGAGGCTTTGCCGTTCCATGACTTCATGATGACGGAAGCTGCCCGCCCGGACACAGCGGGCATGGCCCTCGATCCGCAACCCGCGTCACCGCCGCAGGACAAGGCGCGAGTTCGCTTCGATCTGGCCAATTACCGCGAGCAGGTCTATGGGGAGGCGGCCGTATGTTCCTACACCATGCTCATCTCGAAGGGCACCTCCAAGGGCGTGCAAGTGATCAGCTACAACGAAAGCAGGGTGCTTATTAGCATGGATGGGACATGGCGCGTGGTGCATGTGCACAAATCTCCAAGCTGGCACGCGCCATTCCAGCCCCCCGCCTGTTAGCCGTTTCGAGACTGCGAATGCCGAGGTTCCCAGGCCCGTGCATATGGAGTAAACTGCGGATGGATTCGCCTGATACTCGCCTACCCTGCCCCCTTGAATCCAGCGACACTCCGACAAGGAGGTTCTAATCCAATGATTAAGATTGTGGCCGATACCACCTGCAATCTGCCCGATGACATCCTCACGCAATATGACATCCGGCTGGCGCCCATAGCGATCCAATTTGGCGATGAAACTTTCGAAGAAGGCGTCAACATCGACCGCGCCACCTTCTACGCCAAGATCGATGAACTCGGTATGATACCCAGCACCTCTCAACCGACTCCGGCCTGGTTCACCCAGCACTTCCGCGAGCTGCATGCGCAAGGCCATTCGATTCTAGTCATTACCATCACCCGTAAGCACAGCGGCACCTATGATTCAGCCGTGCTGGCCAAGTCGATGGTTCCCGAGGCCAAGATCGAGGTCTTCGATTCTGCCAGCATTTCCCTGGGAACCGGCTGGATGATATTGGAGGCCGCCCGGGCCATCGAACGCGGCCTCAGCATGGATTCCATCCTGGAGCGTCTGCGAACCATTCGGGAGCAAGCCAGGCTCTTCCTGACACCTGCCACTCTGAAGTACCTGCAGATGAGCGGAAGGGTTGGAAGGCTCCAAGGTGCCATCGCCTCGCTGCTGAGTGTCAAGCCCATCATCGCACTAAAGGATGGCGTGCTCGCGGCCGGGGAGAATGTCCGCACGCGCTCCAAGGCCCTCAACCGCCTCCTGGAGTTGATCGCCGAAACCTTCGGGGATGCACCCATCAATCTAGCGGTGATCCATGCCCGAGTTGCGGAGGAAGGGAATCATTTGCTCAAGCGAGCCCGGAGCATGTTCAATATCCGCGAGTTCATGATTGCCGATCTGGTCGCTTCGCTGGCGGTGCATGGAGGCCCTGGTGTGATCGGCATCTTTGCCTATCCGGCCGAGGATCTGCCGGCCTAGGGTCCCAATCGTCAATCCGCCTGTAAGAGACGCGGGGGCGCCGGATGACGCCCCCGTTTTCTATCCAGCAAAGGGCTCGGGGCTAAACGCGCACCCCAGCCTCCTGGTATATCCTCTCCCGCAAGCGCATCACCCGGCGCCGCAGTGCATCATCCGTATCCAATAGGCCGGCGATCTTCTCGCAGCCGTAGAGGATCGTGCTATGGTCCCGATCGCCCAGCGCTCTACCAATGCTGGGAAGCGACTGGGAGGTCTCCTCCCGGATGAGGTACATGGCGATGTGCCGAGGCAGCGCAATATCCTTCGACCGATCGCGCCCGAGGAGACGCGCCTCTTCCACACCGAACTCTTCCGCCACCAAGGAAATGATGCGATCGGCCGTCAAGCCCTCGCCCCGCACCAGCAGGTCCGATAATGCCATCTCCACCAGGTCGGGGCTGAGCACCTCGCCGCGCAAATCGGCGTAGGCCACGACACGCGTGAGTGCCCCTTCCAATTCGCGGATGTTGCTCTGGACGAGCCGAGCGATGAGATCCAGGATTTCAGCCGGGATTGGGCGCCCTGTTCGTTCCGCTTTCGAGCGCAAGATCGCCAGGCGGGTCTCGAAGTCCGGGGGCTGGATATCCGCTGCAAGGCCCCACTCGAAGCGCGAGCGCAGACGTTCCTCGAGCGTCACCAATGCGCGCGGAGGCCGGTCGGAGGAGATCACGATCTGCTTGTCCTGACCATGCAAGGTATTGAAGGTGTGGAAGAACTCTTCCTGCGTCGATTCTTTCCCGGCGATGAACTGGATATCATCGATCAGCAGCACGTCGATGCGCCGGTATCTTTCCCGAAACGCGGCTGTGTTCTGCGTCCGGATGGCGTTGATGAGATCGTTGGTGAACTCTTCCGAGGAGACGTAGAGGACATGCAGACCTTGGTCCAGGCAAGCCTGGCCCACGGCATGGAGCAGGTGGGTCTTGCCCAGCCCCACACCCCCGTAGAGGAACAGCGGATTGTAGGCCTTGGCCGGGCTCTCGACCACCGCCAGCGCCGCGGCGTGCGCCAGGCGGTTGCTTGCACCTACCACGAAGTTATCGAAAGTGTATCGGCGGTTCAAGCTGATTTCCTGGGGCGGCACCTGTGCGGGCTTCACCGGCAGTGCCTCCGGGGCCTCACCCTCCGCTGGCTCCCCTTGCCACACCACAAACCGGACCTCGACTGTGCGGCCCAGAATCCCAGTCAGAACGCGTTTGGTCGTGGCCAGGAGCCGATCCTCCAGCCAATCGCGTGCATATGCGTTTCGCACCCCGATGATGAAGGTTCCATCTTCATAGGCAAGGTATTCCGCGTCGCGCACCCATGTATCGAAGCTGGCCCGGGGCATCTCCATCTGCAGTTGGCCCAGCGCTGCTTGCCAGTGTCGCTCCGCGTCCATCCTCACCTCCGGTACCATCCGCAGCCCGATAGGCTGCAACATGGCCGCATCGCCATGCCATCGACGTGGCCGCTCCCAGGACTCAATTGAAGAACCTCACAATGGTATTCAATCGCCGGGGACTTAACCGCTCTCACCCTCGGCGCTGGAGAGAACCGTGGACCCTCCTCCTCTCCCTTCCGGTCGCCTTGCCTGCGGTCCACGGTGGAAGCATTCTAGCAAATCTTGGGGGCAGCTTCAATACGCTAAGCCTTCGCCAACCTAAAAACTTTCAATGTTTTAAGGTGAAAGAACCTTAAGGAAGGCCGGCGCCAGGACCGCCCGACGAGCCTGCGCAGATCGGGCCGGCGGAGTCCGTAAGCCCTATATAGCGATGAGGTCTCCCGCACCTCCCCCAGATATAGGGAAGCTGCCCGCCGGATCCCGGTGCCCGCGCCAAGGCCAACCCCACCTTAAAGGCTCCCTCTGCCCTCCAGAGCGCCTGCGCCTCCAGACCGTTCGCCCTGCGGAGGCTTCCGAACTAGCTTGCTGGGATAAAAGCCGGGGCGGGCATCCCGCGCGGCCCCTCCAGAGTGCTGCGCGGGACAAATTTTATTCGTTTCAATCCCTGCGAGGCGCTAGAATCACCTTCAGGGCTTCCTGCAATGTGCGGGCCGGGACCGTCTCCAAACCCTTGCTGGGCGTGGCTTCATCGCGCAACCGCTTTGGCACGACCACGCGCCTGAAGCCTAGCTTGGCCGCCTCCTGCAAACGTTGCTCGATCTGCGAGACGGCCCGAAGCTCACCTGAAAGGCCGAGTTCGCCGATAAGGGCCATATCCGCGGGGATGGCCTTGTCCTTGATCGAGGAGGCGATGGCCGCCGCCACCGCCAGATCCGCGGCCGGTTCCTGAATGCGAAGACCGCCCACCACATTTACGAACACATCCATATCTTCAACCCGGTAGCCGGCCCGGCGCGAGAGCACCGCAAGCGTCAGGAAAAGGCGGTTCAGGTCCACCCCATTGGCCATCCGCCGCGGGTGACCAAAGCCCGTCTTGCTCGCCAACCCTTGGACCTCCACCAGCAGCGGCCGTGTCCCTTCCATTGTCACCGCCACGGCCGAGCCAGGCTCCTTGACCACCCGCTCTGCCAAAAAGGCCTCGGAAGGATTGGGCACCTCCACCATGCCCGAGGAGCGCATTTCGAACACTCCAACTTCGGTCGTGGCGCCGAAGCGATTCTTCACCGAACGTAGCAGCCGATAGGCATGGTAGGGGTCGCCCTCCAGATAGAGCACCGTGTCGACGATATGCTCCATCACCCGCGGGCCGGCGATGGCTCCCTCCTTGGTCACATGCCCGATCAGGAAAACGGCCGTCTCGGACCGCTTGGCCATCGCCTGCAACCTGGCCGCGGATTCCCGGACCTGGGAAATCGAACCCGCGCTGGATTCCAATTCGGGGAGATGCATGGTCTGGATCGAGTCGATCACGACCAGGCTTGGCCGCAACTGGTCTACCTGGCCCAGCACCATCTCGAGGTCCGTCTCGGTCAGCACATAGAGCTCTTCTGGGAGTGGATCTGCCTGGAGCCTCAGGGCTCGCGACTTGATTTGGCGCTCCGATTCCTCGCCGGACACATAGAGCACTCGCTCTCTCCG
>Ga0164310_10001046_pt1 | contig 15350 bp, 13 predicted proteins | sample GuaBasSedimGuay1_FD_121795 | JGI IMG/M metagenome (GOLD analysis project Ga0164310, IMG submission 121795) | Subseafloor sediment microbial communities from Guaymas Basin, Gulf of California, Mexico - Guay1, Core 4569-9, 0-3 cm | ecosystem: Environmental > Aquatic > Marine > Hydrothermal vents... | reverse complement strand
GAAAGTGGAGGTTTATTGCACGGAAGCCTGATTGGGTGTCTTTAACATAGGTTAGTTTTAGCGATTTGTATCCCGCCTTGATTTTTTTATATTTGGTTCCTTTGGCGCTTAGGATTACAGAGGCAAGAAAGTTTGTTGCTCTTCTGATGTAGGGCATGTCTGAGTGACGTTTTCTTCTGCAACCGATTATTAAATCTGGATTAGACTTTCCTATTTCTTTTATGAACTTTGGAATTTCATTTGGAAGGTGCTGGCCATCTGCGTCCAGTAGAATCAGATAATCAAACTTGTTTTTTGTTGCGTAGGCGAACCCCTCCTTTATTGCATGACCCTTGCCCTTGTTTGTTTTGTAAGTTATTATTTTTGCTTTTGTCTTTTTTAGTTCTTTTAGGGTGTTATCTTTTGAGCCGTCGTTTACAACGATGACTGGCTCGATGTATTTTAGAGTTTTGTCTATGACTTTTTTAATGTGTTTTTCTTCATTGTATGCGCAGATTAGTGCAGCTATTCTGAGTTTTTTAGCCATAATAAGCTGAGGCCTCCCAAGCCAAGGGTTATGAAGTAGTAGACAACGCGCGTTAATAAAGCTGATGTTGTTGCTGAGGCACTCGACAGGCCGACTGCGGTGTATAGGATGATCATGGTTCCTTCGACGATTCCGATGCCTCCCGGAGTTGGAGAGATGTCGCCGAGGAGTGTGCTTATTGTGACGACTGCGATAATTGCTACGAAGTTAACTTCCAAGCCAAGAGATAAGAAAATTAAGTATGCTGCTAAGAATTCAAATAACCTTGCTAGGAGGGAAAATCCGATGCCGGCGTAAACTTTGTTTTTTTGCTTGAAAACTTTCTTTATCGAGGAGACAAGGTTGTTTATTCTTTTTCTTAGGTATGATTCGAATTCTTTTCGTTTTTCGAACTTTCTTTTTAGAGATTTTAACTTGAAGAGTTTTTTTGCTAGCCAGTCTATTTTGAAGTGGGCGTGTCGCCAGCCGAGTAGAAAAATCAGGGCAAGCATCAGAAGCAGCACGATGATCGAAGTGCTGATCATTTTTGATTTTAGTGAGATGTTTAGGACAAGGTTGATGAAGAGCAGTGAGAAGATTAGGTAAATAAGGAAGCCTATGAGGTTGAATGCTTTGTCTGCTAGGATGTAGCCGAGGATTTTTGTTTTTGGTTTTTTGTATTTTTTGTTTAAGTAGTGTGCCCTGGCTGGTTCGCCGCCGATGCCGGTGCCTGGGGTGATTGTGTTCAGGAATGTTCCTGCGAAGAGCACCTTTAGAAGGTGGAAAAATTTCGCGTTGATGAAACCTTTCATTGTGTATTTCCATCGGATGTTCCAGACCAGGAGGAATAGGAAGTAGGAGATTATTGCAAGGGCGAAGTAGAATAGGTTTATGCTTTTCAGTAGGTCGTAGGATTCTAGGAAGTTGATGTCTTTTAGCGTGAAGACTAGCAGAGCTATTATTATTGCGGTTATTAGAAATCCGAGTCTTTTTTTCATTTGTTTTTTTGTAGGGAAAGTAGCGTGAGGCCGCCGACGAGAACTGTGTAGAAGTAGAAGGCTGTGCGGGTTAGTAGGGCGACTAGGGCTGCGATGTGAATTGGTACGCCAACCGCAGAGTAAAGAACTATCATTGCGCTTTCGACTAAGCCGATGCCGCCGGGAATTGGCGATATATCTCCGAGAAGATGGGCAAATGTGACCACGACCAACAATGCGGCAAGGCTAATGTCCTGGCCTAGGGCGAGGAATATTACGTATGCTGCGACGTACTCAAATGAGCGGTAGATTACAGAGAGGATTATTCCTATGGAAAGTTTATTTCTGTTTGTTATTGCTTCCTTGAGGATGTTTGTTATGTTGTGGAATTTTCTTGTGAAGTATTTTTCAAAGTCTGGAAGGGTTTTGAAGTGTTTTCTGATTGATTTTAGGTGGTAGAGTCGCTTTTCGATCCAGTGTAGTTCCTTGTGAGCATTCTTCCAGAAGACGTAAAATGCTAGGACGGAGATTAGGGCGAGGGCAACTAAGATAATTGGGATAATGTTTTTTAGGACTGTGATGTCGATTAGGAAGAAGATTAGAATTGTGGACGCGATGACGTACAATGTTAGCCCTAGTATGTTGAAGAATTGGTCTGCGGCAATGAATCCGAGGACTTTTGTTTTTGGTTTGTTGTATTTTTCGCCTATGTAATAGGCTCGGACTGGTTCACCGCCTACGCCGACTCCTGGAGTGATTGTGTTTACGAAGGCGCCCGCCCAGACAATCTTGAGTAGATAGAAGTAACTTGCTTTTACGTAACCAGCGAGGGTGTTTTTTAGTCTGAGGGCCCAGAGCATGTAGTAAATTAAGAATGCTACAAGTGCAAGAAGAACGTATGAGATGTTGATTTGCGTTAGTGCGGTGTAGATTTCTTTAAATTGAATGTCTTTTAGAGTGAAGAACAATAAGATTAGGATGATTATCGTTACTAGTGCACCAACTTTTTTTCGCATTTTATTTTAGAAGTTTGCCGGCCTTACTGAATTCGATGTCTCCGTTAATGAGTTGTCCGATAGTGTGTCTGAGGTCTTTGATTGAAACGCGGATTTGTTTTTCTGTATCGCGGTCACGTACTGTGACATCTTCTTTATTTAGAGAATCGAAGTCTATTGTTATTGCTAATGGAGTTCCGGCAGTTGCAGAACGGAGATAGCGTCTTCCTATCGAGCCAGATTCGTCATAGTCTGTGATGAAGTCTCTTTCTAGTTCTTCTTTGATGTCTTTTGCTAACTTGATTAGTTCTGGCTTTTTCATTAGGGGGAAGATTGAAACGTCAATTGGAGCCATGTGATATGGGATTGAGAATGTTGTTTTGCCTTCTTTGATTTTTTTCTTTTCGTAGAATAGGTCGATGAGCGCGTAGGTTGGCCGGTCGGAGCCGAATGCCATTTCTAGAACGTGTGGTGTGAACTTGTTTCCTTTTTCGTCTGAGGCTTCTAGTTTTTCTCCAGAGAATTTTGCGTGTTGTTTTAGGTCGTAGTCTGTTCGATCGTGGACGCCGCAAAGTTCGACCCAAGAGTAATTGTCGAGTTTGACTTCGATGTCCCAAGCGTCTTCGGCGTAAAATGCTTTTTCATCGGGGTGGTGTTGCCTTAATCTTATCTTTTCTTTTGGGATTCCAAAATTAACGAATTGCATGAAAGCGAGCCAGATGCACCAACCGTATGCTTGTGAGTTGATGAATTTCTTTTTGAGAGCTTGTTCAATAGATATGGATTTTACTTTATCATCTTTCTCTTGACTTTCATAATCCCAGAAAGGAAGCTTTTCTTTTTTGATTTCGTCGTACTTGTCCCACGAGTTTTTTGTTTTTGGGTTAATGAAGATTTGGCCTTCGGCTTGAGTGAATTCGCGTCCTCTGAGGACGTGTTGCCTTGGAGAGATTTCGTTTCTGTACGCTTTTCCGATTTGGAAAACGCCAAAGGGTAGTTTTTTCCTAAAGTATGAGATGTATCTAGGGTATGGGAGATAGGTTCCGGTCGCTGTTTCAGGTCTTAAGGATGCGTCCTCGCCCGCAACTTTAGTTTTCATCATAAGGTTTTGTTGTTCTAGGTTATTCTCAAGGTTGCCTTTGCAAGAAGGGCACTTGATGTCTTTTTTCCCGATGAACTCCAGGATTTTTTGATCGGAGAAGGCGTCTGCTGTAAGGTCATATGATTCTTCAATTAGTTTGTCTGCGCGGAAGACAGCTTTGCATTTTGTGCACTTTATTGTGCGGTCTGTGAAGGTTTCTAGATGCCCGGATGCTTTCCATACAACGTCTGGAAGGATTGTTGGGCCCTCGATTTCTCGCATGCCCTGTGAGTTGAAGACTCTTCTTATTGAATCTTCTACTTTGTTTTTTAGGAGTTTACCTAATGGTCCGTATGTGTAGAATCCTGCAAATCCTCCGTAGATTTCAGGAGATGGGCCCCAAATTAACCCTGCTTCTTTGATGAACGCTAAGAAGTCTTTTTCCGATTCCTTTATCGGAGGGGATTTGTGCTTTTCTTTGTGGTGTTGCTCTTTCTTTTTGTGAGGGGTTTCACCTTTAGGGGACGGTTTCTTTTTTAATTTTGGCATAATAAGAATTAGAATTATCTATATATAAATTCTACTTAAGGAAGATAAAAAAGAAAAAAAGGGCTTATTTTTGAATTCCGCCCATTCTGCAAACGGTCGTGTTACACTTAGGGCATTTGCCCTTAGCTATCTTTGTTCCTTTCTTTGTCTTGGATTCCTTAGGATCTTTCATCTCGACCTTTGCCTTACATTTTACACAATATCCTGTTGTTGCCATATGAGCCTCCTTTTGATTATTGTTTTCTTAAGAATGGGGGGGTTATAAATGTATTTATGAGGGATTTTTAGTGTTGAGTGGTGAAAAAGCGCAGGGAGGGACTCGAACCCCCGGAATACTCGGGCTGCAACCGAGCGCGTTAACCTCTTCGCCACCTGCGCGTATTTATTAGATAAGTGTTTGTTATTTAAAGATATTTGTTTGAGAAGATATGGCCCCGACAGGATTTGAACCTGCGACCTACGGATTAGAAGTCCGTCGCTCTATCCAGGCTGAGCTACGAGGCCATAGATTAATGAAAAATGGAGGGTTTTTAAGAGTATTGTTTAAGGAAAGCTTTAAATATGCATTTTATGAATGGTAAATATGGAAGTTGAAGTTGTTAAGCGTGAGAAAAGTGATTTTGAAATTAAGTTTGATAATGCTACTGTAGCGGAGATTTTGAGAGTTTATTTGAATTCTCAGGGAGTGGATTTTGTTGCGTGGAGAAGGGAGCACCCGTCTAAGCCGTTAGTTATGAAGATTCAGGGGAAGGATGCTAAGAAGGAAATTGGTAATGCTGTTTCTGCGATAAAGAAAGATCTTGATAAGTTAGTTAAGGGCGTGAAGAAGTAATTAGAAACCCTTAAAAATAAGTGTTTTGTTATGTTGGTATGTTATTTGGGTGTAATTGCCGCTGGACGGAGATTGTGATTGCGGTGATCATATTTGTTTTGGCGATTTCTCCGGACTTGCTAGGCATTGATTGGTCTTTGAAGCTGGTTGCTGTGGCGGCTATTGCGTTGGTGATACATGCTTTCTTGTGTGACAATTGTGGCTGTCCTGTTGATGGCGGAGAAAAAGCTGCTAAGGGGAAGTAGTTGGAAAGTTTTAAAAATGTCCTTTGGTAAAATTTTTTGGGAAAGGAGGTATAAATATGTGTAACTGTAAATGGACTGAGGTAATAATTGCCCTTGTTGTTTTTGTAACAGTGATGTGGCCAACTATCTTGGGTGCTGCTGTATCTAAGTGGGTCGCTGCGATCGGTGCACTTGTGTTGTTAATACATGGGTTAATGTGTAAGGACATGACTTGTAAAACAACACCTGCAAAAGCTTCTACGGGTAAGAAAAAGAAGTAAGATTCTCACATTGATTATTTTTATCTAATTTCTATAGGGGTAGTTGGAAATTGGAGAGTTGCGATTTCTTTATATACTTCTTTCTTATTTTTACCCAATGGCAAAACTGTCAGCTGGTTCCTACGATCTAAATAAGTGGCTTTTTGGAGGTTACGATGCGGATATTGTTACAGTGTTATATGGTGGGCCGGGAACCGGGAAAACGAATTTTTGTGTTTTGGCTGCTGTTTCGCAGGCGAAGAAGGGGAATAAGGTTATTTTTATTGACACTGAAGGAGGTTTTAGTGTTGAGAGAGTTAAGCAGCTTGTGGGGGATAAGGGAGACTACAAGGATGTTTTGAAGAATATCTTTCTTTTGAAGCCTACGAGTTTTGCTGAACAGAAGAAGGCATTTGGTGAGTTGAACAAACGACTGAAGGATCAGATTGATTTGATTGTTGTTGACGGGATGACTATTCTTTATCGGTTGGATTTTGCTGATGCGCGGGATGAAAGTGAGGGGGCGTTGCAGACTATCAATTCGGAACTTGCTAAGCAGATGAAGACTTTGGCCGAGATTGCGAGGAAGAGGAATATTCCTGTTTTGGTGACGAACCAGATTTATAGATGGGAGGACGAGAACAAGATGGTTGGGGGAGACATTCTGAAATATTGGGGGAAGTGTTTGATTGAATTGGTGAGTGATAAGGGTCGTAGGACCGTTTATTTGAGGAAGCATAGATCGTTGCCGGAGAAGAGCTTGGATTTTCAGATTTATAACGGCGGAATTAGGAAGAAGGGTTGGATCTGAGGCTCCCCGATACTCGCTTTGCTCGCATAAGGGTTGGATCTGAGGCTCCCGAATACTCGCTTTGCTCGCATAAGGGTCGGATTTAAAGAAACTATTAAATATGAGCCATTCTTTTCTGCTGAATGTCAAAAGAGATGCACTATTCTGAGTTCGTTGAGGTTTATGAGGGTCTTTATGCTACGACAAAACGGCTTGAGAAGGAGGCGATTCTTGCGGGGTTTTTGAAGAAGTTGAGGGATCAGGGAGAGGCGGAGTGGATTTATCTTTTACGTGGGAAGGTGACGCCGGATTATGATGATAGAGTTCTTGGAATTTCTGATAAGTTGACAATTAAGGCAATTGCGTTTTCTTTTGGCGTGAAGGAGAGCGATATTGTTAAGAGATACAGAAAGATTGGGGATATTGGGGAGCTGGCAGAGGAGTTTGGAAATAAGAAGAAGCAGACGAGTTTGTTTTCTAAGAAGTTGACTGTTGGGAAGGTGTTTGCTAATTTTAGGAAGATAATGGAGATTGAAGGTAAGGGTGCTGTTTCGGGGAAGACTGCTCTGATTGCGGAATTGTTGGGCAATGCTTCTGGGAAGGAAGCGAAGTATATTGCTAGGACTCTGGTTGGGCAATTGCGTGTGGGCGTGGCCGATGCTACAGTGAGGGATGCGATTGCGGAGGCGTTGTTTCCGGATGAGAAGAAGGAGATGAGCGCGAAGATTGAGGTTGCGTACGACATGGCTAACGATTTTGCGATTGTTTTTGAGGCTGCGAGCAAGGGAAAGAAGGCGTTGGATAAGATTGATATTGTTTTGGGAAGGCCGATGAATGTGATGTTGCCCGTGAAGGTTACGGAGATCAAGGAGGCATTTAGGATTTGTGGGAAGCCTGCGGCGATTGAGCACAAGTATGACGGTTTTAGAGTTGTTATTAATAAGGTTGGGAATGATGTTTCTTTGTTTACTCGAAGGCTTGAGAACGTGACGAAGCAGTTTCCGGATGTTGTGAAGATAGTCAGGAAGTATGTCAAGGCTAAGGAAGTGATTCTGGATTCTGAGGTTGTGGGTTATGACCCGAAGACGAAGACGGTGAGGCCTTTTGAGGCTATCTCGCAGAGGATTCGGCGGAAGTATGATATTGAGAAGTTGGAGAAGAATTTGCCTGTTGAAGTGAATGTTTTTGATGTGATTTATTATAATGGGAAGACGTTAATGCAGGACAATCTTGTGAAGAGGAGGAAGATTTTGGAGAAGATTATTCCGCATGAGAAGTGGAAGATTAGGCCGAGTATGCAGATCGTGACTGATAGCGAGGAGAAAGCGCTTGAGTTTTACAATGAGGCGTTAAAGCTTGGAGAAGAGGGAATTATGGTTAAGAAATTGGATGCGCATTATCAGCAGGGGAGGCGGGTTGGGTTCTGGGTTAAGATGAAGCCGCAGGAGGCAGATTTGGATTTGGTGATTACGGGGGCTGAGTATGGGAGTGGAAAGAGGGGAGGTTGGTTAACTTCATACATTGTTGCGTGTCAGTCTAATGGGGATTATTTGGATGTGGGCAAGGTGTCTAGTGGTTTGAAGGAGTTGGAACAGGAGGGGGGGACGACTTATGATGAGATGACTAAGTTATTGAAGCCGTTGATTGAGAGTGAGAAGGGGAAGGTTGTGAGGGTGAAGCCGAAGATTGTTGTTTCGTTGACCTATCAGAATATCCAGGGGAGTCCGACTTATAATTCTGGGTTTGCGATGAGGTTCCCAAGGATTACGCACTATCGGCCCGATTATCATTTAAGAGATATTGCTACATTGGAAGATATTAAGAAGGAAGTTAAGAAGGCCCAGAAAGGGCGTAGTCATTTAGGATAAGTGCGACAGGGGAATGAGTCGTTTAGGGTAGTTACTGTAATTCTACATAAAAGTAATAATTAGTTGTTCCTATATTTCCTTCATGACCATCTTCACCCACTATCATCTCAAAATCATGAAGCATTGTATCGAATCCTTGTTTGCCTTGTTCTAGGATTGAAGTATAAATTATATTTGAGGCTCCATCTGCAAGCAAGACTTCGTAGAAGTAAAAGCTTTGCACGCCACTAGGTCCATAGATATTCGTCGAGTTACAGCTATTCATAGAAATATTAACTGCCCCCACGAAGAATTCTGGATGGTTTGGCGTAGTAAATGTATTTGAGACGCTGTCTGCATCAGACGATAATTGCCCGATGAACGCTTCTTCCGTAGATATTACCGAACTTTCTGCGCAGGACACTGTTGCAAAATTAACATCAAACGCGCGAGTTGCATAAACTTCTCCATTTGGTGAAACTGTGCTCCAATTGTATAAAACGTTATCACTGCCGTCTGTTAATTGAATTGTTCCTGAAACATTGCCGAAGTAACCCTGCCACGATTGGGTTGTTGAGTGGGCGGTTACTGATAATTCTGTTACATTCCCAGCATATGCGGACACATTTCCGGGAGGATCTATAGGGGCCCTCTCAGAACTAATTACAGTGACATTAGCACCGCTAGGAGCATTCCCAGTTTCTACACTTGCGTGGTCTGTTAGGTTAATGGTTGTGTAACCCGATGCAGAACAGGATATGTTGTAGTAATGAACTCCTACGCCGAGGGTTTTGTTGTATTCATAGAGTCCAGAGTTATAAGTCATAGTTGAGGAGGCGTCGGAGAAATTAATGTAACAAGTTGCTGCGGCGATTGGTTGATTGTTAGTGCTATTTGTGAAGTTTGCGTAGAACTTTATATCTCCTCCGAATGTTCTTGCGAGGTCTGTATCATCCCAGATTTCTAATTGTGAGTTTTCTGATGCGGAGTAGTTTGTGAAATGCTGGACGTCAAATGTTAGGTTTCCGCTAGCGTCATAGCTGATGATTGAGCAATCATCGCAAGGAAATCCATCTTTTAGGATTATTGGATTGTCAAGGTCAAGGTTGTAAAGTGTTAGCCTTGCGGATTTGTTTAATTGAGGGATGTTTTCTGAATCTATATTTATTGAATTGTTTGTTATTGTTACGTACTGGTTGATGTTTGCCCCTCCTGAAAGATTGATTGTTTCGCTGAAGTTAATTAATCCGTAAACTGGTTCTTCTAGGAGGAGGTTTGCTATGTCCTCAATGTCGACTTGTGAGAGGTCTGTTGTTTGTCCGGTGAATTCATAACTTGGGATGATTGTTAGAACTCTTGTTTCGGAGGAGTTTTGGTTTCCGTTTATATCTGTGCAGTTTAGGTTCCAGTTGTAGGTTCCTTGGGAAAGAGAGGACAAGCTAAATCCTTGGGTTGTGTCTTTTGTAATTGAGTTGTCTGTGTCTTGGGAAATCCCATTTAATATTAGTTCGCAGTTACTAATGCTGCTTTCATCAGTGACGTTATAACTGAATGTTGTGGTGTTTCCATTATCGCCTGCGTTGTTTGCAGGAGATATAATGTTTATTGATGGTTTTTGTGAATCTGTGTTGCCGTAATTGAATGTTATATTATATAATTTAGGAGTAACAGAACTCCCTGTACTTTCTGATGTTACTTTGTATTGAAAATATTGGTTGTTTGAAACTGGAAGCTCGCTGAATGTGGAGTTAATTATTTGAGATGACCAGGCCCCATCATCGCAATTAGGGCTATTGCAACTTCTTACTGTTAAATTCAAGCTTGTTGCTGTTTGATTGTATATCTTGCTTATTTCTTCAGAGGATAAGCTTCTATTCCATACTGCTACTTCGTCCAATGTTCCGTCAAAGAAAAGACTTCCGTAACTTTGAGCAAAGCCTCCAATTGTAAATTCTGCAGTGTTGCCTGTGACTGCAGATATTCCTTCTAGGTCTGAAGCTTTTGGCACTCCGTCAATGTATACTGTTCTGTTTGAAGCATTTATGATTCCTGTTAATTGATGCCATTCTCCGTCATTGTATGAACCTGGAACGTCCAAGTAGGTGTGGCTACCACCTGAATCATAAGTTAGTAGCCCTACATTGCCAGTTCCTCCATGACTTAGTGAAATTGAGAATAGTGTGCTGTATCCTTCTGCAACAGACTGCCTTTTTAGGCTTGCTGGATACATTGCTTCTGTTGAGGTGGTTTTGAACCAAAGAGAGATGGTTAATGTCTGTGAATTATCTCCCGTGAGAGTGTTAGAGGAGGGCCCAGTAATTATATCCCTATTACTTGAATTAAACTCAAAAGCGCCATTGTATTTCCCGGTTGTATCCCAGGTTGGGCAGGTTTCTCCTGAACAACTACCATCATTATTCTCTCCAGAAGCATCATCAAATGTTGTGGTTCCGTCTCCGTCATTTAGATGTGCTAAGAATCTATTATCCTTCATATCTATTCTTGAATCACTTCCTTTGTTGTCTGGTAATTCACCTCCAGAGTTTGTTTCATCACTCCAACTGATATTTTTCCAGCCTACAATTGAACCTGCATTAAATATTTGAGAGGTATATATTCCATTTGAAGAATAATCGTCCAAGGTTAAGGCGTTTAAAGTATTATTATATTTCGTGTTGCTATGGCTTCCTAAATCCCAGTTGGAGAAGGTATAATTTATTTCACTCCAGTTAGATTTTGAAGAGTCATCGTGTGCTAAACAGTTCCATGTGAAGTGGTTATTGGTGAATTGATTGTTTTGTAGGATGTTCTTTGTGAATGTGGTGGAATTGCTTGTGCCTGTTAAGTCTTTAGATTCTATAAATTGCCATGCTCCTTTGTAATCAGAATAGAGGGAGATGTTTTTTAGCAGTACATCATCGGTTGCAGAACAATTAAATACGACATTTTCAAAATCAACGTTATTTTGGTTGTTTGTTGGGCTGTCTAGGTTTACTTCCGGTGGATTGACTTCTACAAATATTTCAATCTCTCTAATTTCGCTGATGTTGGTGTTTCCGCCGTCTGAACAATTTACCCACCAGGTGTAATTTTGGTTTGATAGGGATTCATTGGCGGTTATTGTTGCAGTGTTTCCGCTTATTGCTGAGTCTTCAATACCATAGGCTTTTGATACTCCTGAAGTAGTTGCGTTTAACCATAGCTCACAGCTTAGGGTTTCGGCAAGATCATCTTCAGGGATGAAGCTAAAGGCCGGTGTGTTACTTGTTGTGTTTACTGTGTTGTTTGTTGGAGTTACTAATTCAATTGTTGGAAGTTGTGTGTCTCCGACGCTTATATTGATTGCTCTTGTTTCACTGACGTTTGTGTTTGTCCCATCGCTACATTCTATCCACCACAAATATTCGTTATCGGCTAGTGAGCTTGCTGGAGTTATCGTTGTTGAAGTTCCATTGTTAACACTTGAATTGGTTGCTTTTATTTCTGCGGTTCCTCCTGAAGTTTTGTTCATCCATAATGAACAAGATAGCGTTGAAGCGGTTTCGTCTGTTGCGTTAAATACAAAGTCAGGAGTTTTATCGGTTTGGTTCAGGGTATTGTTTTGTGGAGATTCTAAGTTTATGGTTGGAGAGGTGTTATCTAAAAGATTATAATTAATTGTAACATTATATAACTCAGGACTGTAGTTAGAGTTTTCTGTGAAGAAGTTGGTTTTGTATTGGAAGTATCTATTTGCTTTAATATTTAAGTCGGATGGCGAGTTTTCAAAAGTTTGATTCCAACTGGCGTCACTGCAATCAAAGGTGTTACAGCTCTTTGTTGTTAGGTTTAATCTTAATGTACCTCTTTTGTAGGTGTTTAGGATTTCTTCTGCTGAAAGAGTTCTGTTCCAGATTGCGACCTCGTCAATTGCGCCGTTATAATGATAATTTCCATTTGGTGCAATTCTCCCCACCCAGAATTGGTTTGCAGAATAAGTGCCTATGTTGGAAGAGCCCCCTAAGGCATATTCAATTCCATTCACATAAACTTTTGGTTTAGCATCTCCTTCATTATATGTTCCAACAATGTGGTGCCATTTACCTGTTTGGGTAATTACGTTTGATGTTGTTGAATAATATTTGCCATCCGCAAAAATACGAACTACCTGATTATAATGATAAATATCTTGTCTTACTCCACTAGATGTTGTATATCCAACACAACCACGCACGCCTGAAAGAACGTCTGGTTTAACCCATGTTGATATTGTAAATGTTTTTGTTCCATCATTTAAACTATCAGTTATACTATCGCCGGTTCCATCAAACATAAATGCTCCGCCTAATTTTCCAGAAGTTGTTGGGCCGCTGTCTGCATCAGGTATGGAATCGCCATTCCAGGTTCCATTATGTTCATTGCCTGAAAAATCATAAATGTGTGTATTATTTTCTCCAAAGTCAGAATCATTATTTAAATGAAAAAGCAAAATATTTCCTGTCATGTTTATTCCGTTTAAGGTGCTTTCTGTAACTTGATTGTTTGGTAGTTCTTCTTGATAAGGAGCTCCTTCTGTCCAGGAAATGTTTGTCCAGTTCGTTAATCCTCCACCGTCAAATACCCTTGACGTAAATGTTCCGTTGTTGAAAGTTCCGTTTAGTTGTACTGCTCCGATTGTTGTGTTGTAGAATGTGTTGTTGTAGGTTCCGTTGTTGAAATCGCTTTGATTATTATCGATAAATTGCAGCGCAGTAACAGACCAGATCAAACCTGCAATTATTAAGAATATGGCTGGGAGAATTACGCGTATCTTATTGTTGTTGTTTTTATTCATTTTGTATAAATCCTCCATGTAAATGGAACGCTGAAGTCTTCAGACCCAATTCTGTTAAAGCACAAGTCGGATCAGGTGAAGAGAGCGCGACAGCGATCGCAGTATTGTTAAGAATTCTTGGGGAAACCTTAATGCCTGCAATTTCTCTGAGTTTTTTGATTATCTGGAAAATTCTTTCAGTTGTTAGATGAGAGTTCTGTCTTGTTAAGAAAATAAAATCGTGCTGGCGAAGTTGTCTTTTTTTGGCAAAGCTGCGCATCTTTTTTGAAAGAGAATCAGAAATCGAGAAATTTGAGATATCATTCACTTTAAAATCGACGATATCCCTTGATTTGATTCCAGATAGAAGTAGTTCAAAGATTAGAGTCTCTCGTTCATCTTTTTTTGAGGATCTTAAGTCTTTGATTTCTTTTTGAGAAAGGTATTTTCTTTTATCGAGTCTTTTTAGTCCGGCGGATTGTTTTACTTGGCTTAAACTCTTTTCCTTCAGTGATTGAATGATATAATATTTTCTCAAATCTACTGAAGTTAATTTGGCGTCGAATTCTTGTGAGTGTTTTTCGACGGTTCTTTGTACTGTCCGTAGAGTTAATTGAATTGAGCGGGTTGTAGAGAATAAAAATTGTTTTTTATCGTTGGAGAAATTTTTTATTTTAGAGCATAGTTGTTTGTTTAGTCCTATTGTTCTTTCAGTTTTGTTTTTTGTGATTTCTGATCTTACCGTTAGAATGTTTGTTGAGAAGTTGAAGTCAGAATGTTTGAGGTGAATTAATTCGTGAGGAGTTATGCCTGTCTGGGCTAAAAGTTGGAAGATTAGTTTGTCTCGGGAGTTTTTTATAGTGCTAATTATAGAATCGACTAAGATTTTTGTTACTTTTTCTGGATTTTTTACAGAGCTCTCACTATGTTTTGTATTTCTTTTCGCCGGCATTGAAATTAACTAAAAAAGCGCTTTTTTAGAAGAGTTTATTACTTGTTATAAATACGACATTACGTATTTAAATGTTTTGTTTTGAGGAGAATTAAATTTAGTGCAGGTCGAGGGAATGAGCCATCTAGGATAATAATTCTTTAATAGTCTCTTGATTCGAGATTTTTATGCGTGCTTGTTTCACTGGTTGTGGTTTGGATGTTACTATAGATCTAGACGATAAGGAAAGTGTGGAGAGCGGGGGCGATATTGAGTGCACATTGCCTGAATGGAAGAAGCCGAAACTTGTTCTTCATGTTGTGGATGAGGTCACGGGAAGAGGGCATTTGTGTGAGCCGGGATTCGATATAAATGCCAAGCCTCGTCACTCGAGCCCAGAGTTCAGGACAAGATATGACTTATTTCTTAGCAAGGAAAGGTTTCGCGCTTTAACAAATCCAGAAGGAGATCCAGTTATCGATGGAGGGTATTTTGTTAGTAGGAGTATTTATGATCGGGTTGATATTAAGTATTTTGCTTTGAGACCGCGTAGAGAAAGATGAGTTACCCGGGTTGATATGTATAAGTTGGTATAAACAGGTTTAAATAATGTATAATTTGTGTGTTTTTTATGGGTGGGCCTGGGGGGAGGTGGTTTTCACGCAGAATATATGAAGCAAAGTACACAGCTGGAACTTACGCGGATTGTGCTTTATCTGTACCGATTTGGGCCGCTGAGAAGATTGGGAGGGGTGCTGAGAGGGTTTTGGGCGAGAGAACGCCGGGGTTTCTTTCTGTTGATAAGATGAGGGCGGAGAGTGAGGTTTATGCGGTTAGGGAGAAGTTGAGGGATAGGCTTGATACAAGGCCTGGAGCTTTGTTTATGCAGAGCAATATCATTTCTACAATCCCCTTTTTTGCGGTTGGAATGCCTGCTGCGGAGGCTGCCCAGGCAGGAATTGAACATTTCATAGATGGCGCTCCTGAGCTTGTGAAGTGCGCGGCAAATTCCTTAGCGACTTTGGGGGCGCAGATGGCTACAGCATATACTACTTTTATGGTTAATGAAGTTAGGACAAATAGGCACAAGTTTGAAAATGATAATGGGGGATTAAGTGAGGGTAAGATCTGGGGAGGGTTTAAGAATGCTGTTAAAACGTTCTGGAAATTTGATTTAACTTTTATTGTAGCAAAGTTAGGTTTGCAGACAAAGTATCTTTTAACTGGAAGGGACCCTTGGGTTGCTTCTGCTAAGGCCGACTCTTGGGGTCTTCCGTTGTGGTATACTGTAGCAATTCCATTGGGATTGAAAGGTAGGATTATTGAGACAAGGGATGCTGATAGGGTTTATGGTAGGGAGGAGCAAGTGGTTGAAAGAGGAGATGTCTCGGTGGCTGTAGATAGGTAATTTGATACTATTTCTAAGTGACAGCATTAGAAAACTTTAAATACGGTTGTTTTTGTGTATTTTTATGACAAATATTGGACTTGTTGGTAGGAGAAGCAAGAAAGGTGAAATGGAGTTTGTTACAGCGATTGCTGACTCACAAGGCACAGATCTTGAGAG
>Ga0164310_10001044_pt1 | contig 15363 bp, 13 predicted proteins | sample GuaBasSedimGuay1_FD_121795 | JGI IMG/M metagenome (GOLD analysis project Ga0164310, IMG submission 121795) | Subseafloor sediment microbial communities from Guaymas Basin, Gulf of California, Mexico - Guay1, Core 4569-9, 0-3 cm | ecosystem: Environmental > Aquatic > Marine > Hydrothermal vents... | reverse complement strand
TAGTAAAACCTTCAACAACTCTACCCTCAATTACCTGAACGAATTCAAATTCTTTATTTATTAATTTATCTTTAAATTCCTTCTGCTTATCTTCCTCAAGTTCTTGCATTTGTTCTGCACGTTGAGAACCAGCAAAAAAAGATTGTTTATTAACTATTTTTAGATTCTGAATTAATGAACTAGATATGGATTTATTGGCGTAATAAATAGTTTCTGTTGGACATGGTAAAAATGCAAAAATTCGACCTTCTGCTGTTTTAATAGTTTCAATAGCCGCGGAGCCATAAGTCAATCTGTCGCGAGTAACTAGCTTAAGCCAAGTATCAAAATCCATTCTATCTTTTTCATCTCTATACTCATTATCCATTCCAGTTCTTCTAATGAATTGCGTAATGAATTCAATCTCTTGTTCTTCTATGCTTCCATCTTCTATATCTAAGTTGGGGTCTTTAGGAAGTATCTTAAAACCAGTGTCATATTTATTGCTTTGTGGACGCGAGAATGAAGTTACTTGATTAATACGAGTTTGAATAATAGAAGCGATAATTGGGTCTCTAAGAGACATTTCTTTAAGAGTTTTGAATGATATATGGGAGTATCGAGGTCTATATGCTCCGTAGCTACCACCACCATAAGAAGCAATCATGTAAGGGTCAACTAAAGAAGCTCTACGGTATACTTTTTCTTTTCCGTCTCCTGATTTTACCAACAGTTCTTCGTCATCCATCTGAGCGGCTTTTAAATTGTCATCCAAAATTTTACGTATGTTGTCAGTGATATCTTTAATTCCCATAAATTACTCCATAAGTACAACTTTAACGTTAGCCGTTGTATTGCCGTTATTTGCTAATACTAATTTCCAAACTCCGCCTCTTTGTAGATAAACACCTACTTGATTACTATCATTAGCCACAATAGGTTCTATTTCTATATTGTCTGAGGCATCAGCGTTAATTCTTACAGATACTTTTTGGTCAGCTTCAATATAACACCATTTATAAATATCAGGGAAGAATATTACGGAATCAGCATCGCCAATAGTAAAAGGTCCTTCGGGTATGCCAGGATTTCCGTTATTAATCTCAAAGTATTGTGAAGTTATTTTGTTGATGGTAAATATACCTTGATTTTCTATATTAAATGCGCCAGATGAAATCTTAACTTGGTCGCTGACCTGTATTCCGCTTGCAGCAAAAATATCAATTGGTATATAAACTCCATCTATATCGGTACCAGCCGCAATACCTGTTTCAGCAACACCTCTATCATTCAAAACTTCAACATAATCCGCACCGACACCAACTATTGTAAAACTACCTTCGTTTAGTATATTGAAATTACCGCCAGACTCTACATAAAAAATATCGCCTTCTATAACTCCATTAGCCGCAAACGCAGGGTCAGCGCCATTACCATTCCATAGATATTTAACAACATCACCAGTTTTAGTAACATTAAACTCTGTTAAAGCATCATAAGTCAACGCTCTCTGAGTCTTCAATACGGGGTCTGTCCCGCCTTTAAATACCCATCTAAAAGTATTGCCGCTATAGAAATATACCTGATATTGAGTAGTTGCGTCTTGCAACAAACTACGCGCGGTAGTCATGACTTCTAATGTAGACTGAGGGGCTATACTGAAACGTCTATCATATGAATTTTGTGTTTCTACTCCTATGAATTGACGAGCATAGTCTAAATCTCTCAATTGTGGATTATTACTTACACCATCACTGTAGGCCAATAAATGTATTAACAGGTTCAAATTCTGACTCATAATTGCTCCTATTTTAAATATATCTATATTCTAACATCAAAATGCTCATATTATGGCTAAAAGCTCCAAGTAAATCCAGTGTCGCCACCCGTTTTATCATCGTCATCATCGTCTTTTTTAGCGATTTTATCTCTATTATCCTCAAATTGACCTATTCCAAGCTGCTCCGCTAACTCTTTGGCTGTAGGGACTTTAAGATATTTACCCTCATTATCACGCAAAGAATTATCACCTAAAGTTGTTTCTAAGGTACTCATTACAGGGCTAATATTACCTAATTTGTTTCTGATAATATACCTAAATGCATCTATATAGTGATTAAATTCATCTTCATATTCATCATGAGCCACAATCTGCCCAGCAGCATCTAATTTTAAATGGTATTTACCTACTTCTTTTAAAAACTCTTTACAGCTATTTAGCACAAATATTTTAGTATGGTTAAGGCCAGGCACCTTAAGATATCTTTTAATTGTTTGTATTCCTAAATGAATAGTTTTATCAACCTTTGATGAAACTGATAAATCAGCCTTTTTAAGTAAATTAATAGAGGCTGGCTGTGCTGTATCAGGATAATACATTTCTATTTTAAATCTATTTTGGATTGTTTTTTTGATGATGCTAATGAATTCAGGGTCATCAGTAAAGGAAAGACCTAATTCATGAACAACATATATGTTATGTTTTTTATCTATAGCCACAACTAAGCAAACACTAGGAGCGTTTTCACTCCATCCCCAATCTATACCGCCATAAAACTTAATTCCACGTTCATGGAAATTTTGAATTAATTCCTCTTTTGATATTTCTCGACCAGCACGTTGACCCATAAAAATTTCCCACATTTGTGTAGGAGTTTTTACACTTTTTTGTTCATCAAAGCTTGTAAACACCAATCCATGAGTAGACGGTTTTGCGCACATAAGCTGGGCTACGGCGTCATCAATACTTGATTCACGAAACTTTTTTTCAACATCAACATGAGATTTTAAAAGTGGGGAAGAAGATTTTTGTTTTGTTGCTAAACGACCTAAACAAAGGGCAGCAATAGAACAATGTAAACACCCTTTATATAAAGTCTTTTGGGTATATTCCGATTGTTTTGTTTCAGGCAATGACTCCCATTCTTCAGGAGAAATAAGCTCTAATTCTTTATCTTTATAATATTTTATTATATTTTCTTGTGACATTAGATTTTTTTCAGGTGGACAAGGCTGAGTAACGTCTATAATATTCCAAGAGCGAACTTTTAAACCTGATTTAGACGCATTATCAACCTCACGCTGCACTAAACCAAATGTTGATTTTCTCGTAGATATATAAAGGGTAATAGAAGGTTTTTTATCAGGCGTTTCAGTGGGTATCTTCTTAGCTTCTTGATATGCTTGTGCATTTTGAACAACATCTACTTCATCTACGCACATAAAATTTGTATGTTCTGAATTTGCACCCTGCATCGTGCAAATAACTATTTGTAGATAAGGATTTATATCAAATTCATTTTGTAAATCAAGTTCAGTGCGCTTCATAGTATCTTTGAGCTTATCAATGGCATTTAAGTGAGGTTTTCTTAAAAAGCGTTTAAAATAATCATAACATTTGTCAGCCTGTTGACTAATGGCGCCCATATGCGAACATGTTCGACGAAAATGTATCATAGTTAAAACTTCTATAACGGCTGCGGATAATGTTTTAAATGAGTCACGACTAGCAAAATATAATTGACTGCTTTCCTCAGAATCGCCTTTCATAATGGCTCTATATACATTCCAAATCATATCCATAGGTGAAGCGCTACTTTCTTCACACACAATACAATCTGGCATATTAAGCCCAAGAAATAGCTCAATCCATGTGTGTAAATTTTCTTTAGTATCACACGGCGTAAGCATAAACTCAAACATAGTGATTTTTTTGCCATTAATATTAATTAAATCAGGTAGGTTCATCAGTGTTTTCACCCTTCTTAATTTTAACTAATTCTTTTAAAACAGTCGATTGTTCTTCAGTAGTTAATTGAGAGGTATCGGCGCTGGATTCGACATCTATTATATCTCCCTGTTCAGCTTTATCTTTAGATTCATCTGTATCAACTTTAGATTCATCTGTGTCAACTTTAGCCTCAACCTTGTCACCCTTAGTATTAACGTTAATAGTTATATTAGCACCTGAAGGAGCTGACTGTTTTAATGGGTCATCTCCCTCTGCCATTTTACTCATATTTAACAGTTCTTTTAATATTACAATAGCGTCTTTATATTCACGCATATTCTTTAAGCGAGTTTTGGGTAAATTAGTAGCATCAGGATTAACAAGATATTGTTCCATGCCACTAGCAAATTCTTTATGCGCTACTGTTAATTTATCCATAATATGATTTGCAACTTCTGCTTTAAGCTTTAGCATACGCGAACGTACGTTATTAAATAATTCCATTAAATATTCTTCTTTTTTTTTATCCCATAAATATTGATGCCTGGCCAACTGTAATGCGCCTTTAGGCCATTGCGGATGAGCGGCATTAATTTGCGCAATGCTTCGACCTTCTAAGTATAGTGAAAAGAATTGTTGAGCCTTAGCAGGAGCTATATTATATCCTTTACCAGTAGCAATATAATCATTCAACTCTTTGCGCTCACTGTCAGTTAAATATGTATTATCTTCTTTTTTAACTAAATTACTCATAGTTATACCTATTGAATTGGACTTAAAAAGTAAATCGCTATTGCTATAGCGATAGTAACACTTACAATGAAACTTATTTCTAATATTTTTTTAATTACTGTTAATATTTTAGTCTTCTTCATCCCAAGTAAGAGTAGTACCCACGTGGGGGTGACTGCTTGCGTTTCGATTTCAATTTCCACTGTAAATTCAGGTAAATAATCCTTAATAAATCTATTTAAATTAGAGTCTAAATTATATTTGGTGTATTTTTTTAGAAGGCGTATTTGTAACAGCTTAGAAAGAATAGAATCTGACTTTTGATATTTGGTTAATTTTTTCTTAAACTTCAAATATTTTTTAGCATCTTTAGCTGACAAGAAAATTTTATAAAATAAAATCTTTTTTTCTGCGTCTACAGCCACCTCAATATCCAGTGTATTGCCATGAGCTAAATACCCATATCCTAATAAATTCTGTTTAACGCTTTCTGATATCATTCCTTTATTTAAAAGCCAACGGTCAATGTTAATAAGTTCATCCAACGACAGCTCTTTTCCTTTAGGTACATTATTCTCCATCTTCTTCTACTCCGTTTATAAGTTTTAGTATTCTGTCTATCTTTTTAACATATTTTTTACGCGATATATGATTCCAACTATGATAATACCCATACCAATCGTTTTTAGTACCATGTGATATTTGCGCCATTTGTAAAATAGTAAAGGCAATTTGAATATTAATTATAGGGTTTAGTAACTCTTTTTGGGTTACTTCAAAAAAATTACCCCATATTTTATAATTGATTTGACCAATACCATAATCTCCAGATTTATTTACTTTTGTATGGTCAAAGCTACTTTCTCCAAATAATATAGCAATGAAAATATTTTCTATATCAGCGCCACAATATGTAGTAATAATTTCGGCGTACCACTCCGCTAAGTTTCCTTTGGCTAATTTGGGTTGTAAAATGAGAAGTTTTTTTGTAACATTTGTAATATGCTCGATTCTTGTTTGCTTCATATCTGCTGCAATTTTAAAAAGCCTTTTATGTCTATTCAGTGCTTCTTTAGTTTGTTGAAGTTGAGTGTTTTTATGTATTATCATACCAAATAGTAGCGCCAACATGGCAAAAATAACAATAAAACCACCCAAGTATGTGAATTTATTAGACAATATACTATTTTTCATACAATTCTCCCATGTAGTTATATATATTATACCAAATAATAATGATTTTAGTTATTTAGATGTGATTTTTGATAGAAATTTAAAAGATTTGTTTAAAAGGCGGGTTTTATCGCAGTTAGTGTGTAATATCTCCATTATATACTTTTTAAGCATATTTTGAGGGGATAAATTATCAGATATCTTAATTTCAGATTGAGAATGGTCGGTATATTGAGGGCTTAAAGTTATAAAATAATCTTTCTTTATATCGCGATAATTATCTGATTCTTGTAATGCTGCCATTTCGGCTCTATTTATTTTTAAAACAATTTTATATTTATCTTTGGAGCTTTGATTCATAAGCCAAGAAACAAAACTTTCACTATCATTAAATTCTGATATGATATATTTAGGTAAATGCGTATTAATTTTATCAATTTCTAACGTTTTAAGATTAAATGTCCATAAGCCTTTATCCGCGCCTGCGTCATTAAAATTCATCGAATATGGGGTGCCAGGATACCAGACATTTGCTATTTTTTGACCCGTATGAATATGACCGCTAATTACTAATTTAAACTTATTGAGTAATTGGATTGGTGCGCCATCTGGTGCATAAAATCCATTATCATACTTGGCACCATCAATTGTTTGGTGACATATTACATATTGCGCACTTGACGCATCTACAGCTGCATTAAACTCACTAATCTTATCGTAATAAGGTAAAAATAAAATATCATTTATTTCTGTCGGTTTATCTATAATTGTAATATTTGGATTACGCTGAAATGCAGTTAGAGCGTGTATACGAGAGCCAGGAGCTGTTTCGTCATGATTACCTACTAATAATATATAAGGTTTAGTAATTTGGTTAAAATAATCAATCCATAAATTAAGAATTTCCGAGCGAATAATGGCGTGAGTATCAAATAAATCACCAAGTATAACTACCGTATCTACATCTTTCTGTTCTTCTAGTTTCCTAAGACATTTAAGATATTCTTTAAATGTACTTATTTGACTAAGCTTCCCGTGAGGGTCTCCTGATATACCAAGTATTTTCATAAGCATTAGATTCTCATGCATTTACGTTTTATTCATCCTCGTCAGTTGAAACGCCAACTTCAGATACATTAGGCATAGCGAATACATCATATTCATTAATGGCTTTTAGTAATTCCCTGTAAACTTCAGGTTTCTCCTGTATTAATTCTACCAATTTTTGAAAACCTTTTACTTTATTATTTTGAAATTCATACATAACTGCATTAGGGCGTATGACAACACCTAATTCTACGCCTAATTGAGCTATCTCCAGATGCGTATCAACAACTCCTACTCCATATCTTAATCTAAATTCTGCGGTCAAATGAGGACAATCAACGCGACTTTTCTCTATCTTGCACCTTACTGTATGGCCAACCTGAATAGGAAGTTTTTGTATGTTTTTGTGAGTATCATCATACATTTTACTAGCTTTAGCTTCAACCTTTTCAACTAATATCATGTAATCACTAAAATGCTTAAGAGCTTGACCTGATGGAACTTTCCATTTTATTCCACGTCTCATTTTTTGAGGGTCCATTTCTTCATTTACTTGCTGTACACAAATTGTCAATACTTTTCCTTTACGAATTGGTTCTATAATTTTTCTAAAAGCTTTATTTAACAACGAAGAAAGGTCTCCAATGACAAATTTCTCAATAGATTCAAGCCCAGCTTCTTTAGGAGCCATAATAGATTTGATAGAATCAATAACCATAATTTTACAAGGAAAACCCTGCTGTATCATAGCCCATACAGTTTCAGCAAAATGATTGAAAATCTCTACTGGTTTATTAGTTTGTATCAGCCATAATCGTTTCAAATCTACGCCTAATTTTTCAGCATAATCTTTATCAAAAGAAAATTCTGCATCATACCAAATTGCCCAAGCATCAGGTTCATTTTTATGCAACTCAGCAATAGCCAATTGAGCCACCAAGGATTTACCAGATTGTTCAGGACCGAATATAGTGGCAATTTTACCAAATGCAAGCCCACCACCTAATGCCCAATTAAGACTTGGACTAGGTAAAGGCAATAGATTTGTTTTAACGCTATCTAGGGCATCAGCCACCATACCTTGATTCATTTTTTGGATTTTTGTATACCAATCATTTTTACTCATCATTATCTCCCTTTTTATTCAAATCTGACCCATCTCTTAATTTTTGACCATGTGCTTTCCTTTTTAGTAAACTTTTGGCGCAATTCTTCCATCTCATCTAATATAGAAAAGTTATGCTTGATAAGGTTATCATTTTCATCTTTAATTAACTGTGCCGCGTCTATAAGAGTTTTAATGTCAGATTTAAGTTCATTGTAGGCTTTTAAAATTTCCTTTTTAGTATTTCTCATAGATACTTTGGTCTTTTTCTTTGCCATGACATACACTCCATTTAATAATTATGGTTTTGTTTTTTCCCACCTGATGGTATACCTGTATATGTACCACCACTATTATTAGCTACTTTATCATATATTTTTTTGGCATCATCATGTGCCATCTTAAAAGAATCTTGCATATTCTGTAAATATTTTAAAAAAGCTTTTAAAAAATTCTCTTTATCACGCGCCTCTAAATATTTAGGGTCACGCTTCATGTACGTTTCTCTTAAACTTACTGAATCTTTGATTCCATTATGTAAAATATCATTTTGCTCAAAATACTCAGTAGCGCGTTCTAAAACAGCTTTAGCTTCTTCATTTTTACGCTCTGCTACAGCGCCTTCATATTCTTCATCTGTCTTAGCTATTAATATAGATAAAATATCAAAAGCTTTATTGAAATCTCGCATATACATAGGTCCTGAATTTACATCAACTGCTACTAAATCCTTTTTTTGAACTTCATACTTTAAAAGGCGTTCCATATTTTGTTCGATGGGGGTAAAGAATCTTTTTTTAAACTGCGCAAGAGCAGTAGAGTCTTTACCCGTCAACTTTATTTGGTCTCCTTTTTTGTTCTCAGTTTTATTCATTTCCAATCCCTAAAGTGTTTTTAAGTTCACTTAATTTAAGTTGTTCTTCAGGTGACATATCTGCGGATGGTTGACCTGTAGAAGCTGAATTTATTACTGATTTTGTTGGCTCAGGTACAGGAGCAGAAGTAGAAGCAGAGTCTACATCAGTAGCTGCGGGTGCAGTAGTGGGGGTTGGGGCAGCCGCAGGTTTGGATTGCGGAGTATAAACAGGCTCAGGTTTTACATTAGGTGCAGTATTCATAGGTGGTGCAGTATTCATAGGTGGTGCAGTATTCATAGGTGGTGCAGTATTCATAGGTGGTGCAGTATTCATAGGTGGTGCAGTATTCTTTGATATATTAGATGCATCAGATGTATCAGGCACAGTAGTTGAGCTGCCAACTCTAGCTTGCCTCTTAGCTTCGTCTTCTCTGTCAAATATTGATGCGTCTCCTAACATAATTTTTTTAACTTCTGCTGCTGTTCTTATAGGATACATACTATGAATATCTATTGCAACCTTGTGGAAGTTATTTTGAACCCACTCAGGAACAGGGCCTGTAACATATTCGTCTACATAACGTCCATCCCTTTGTACGCCTTGCTTGAATAAATCAACATCATATTCTACATCCCAAGCGTTTACACCTTTTTTAACTTTTACTATTTTAACAGAACAACCATTTTCTAAAGAAGTTGGATTGAAATTAAGCCTTTTCAAAGCATCAAGAATTTTAGCATTGAGTTTTTCTTTAGCTGTTTTGGGGAGCCGAAGGATGCCTACTTTACCCGAATCATCCATTGCGTTATAATAATAATGTCTTTGAGCCCTTAAAGCATTAAATTTTTCATTTAATTCACTATATTTAATGCGAATTTCTTCAGGCAGTACTTTCCAATTTACCTTACCATCATCTGATTTAAATTCTCTAATAAGAGTATCTTTTTCTTTAAATACTTCATTAGCATCTTCACAAATTGGACAATATTTTTCATATCTTTTAGTACAAACGATTGGACGATATTTACCTTTACTGTCAGTAAATCCCCAATGTAAATACCATTCAGCCATAATTAATCCATTATGGTTTGCGCCAAAAGGCGGAAGAATTCTAAATATATTATCGCCTTCTTTTAGCTTATGATTAACTATTTTACCGCGACCTGAATCAGGTTCTAATGCTCCTAAGTTTAAATTAGGTTCTACATAATTGCTGTTTGCCATATCTTACTCCTTTTAATTTGGTTTACTTAGCGGCACTTGCCTTTATATTACCTATTTCTTGGATGTTTTACCCAATCTTTTACTTAAATCTCTCTTAATGGACATCATTACTTTGCCGACTTTATCTGTTAAATCTTCAATAGTTCCATCATTTATAATCGTTTTAAAAAAATAATTATCAGGAAATTCATCATTACATTTTTCAGTCATATCATCGCCATTTGAGCCATTAGGTCTTTGAATTCTTACGGTATAAACAAATGGAAATCTTTCCAAAAAATATTTAGATTGTTCATAAAATCTTGCATCTGTTACAAAAATTACATTCGCCCCTTCATCGCTGCGTGGAGTATCCTTAAGAGCACGAACCGTAACATCACAATGAAATGTAGGGCTAACATTTTTATAAACTACTTCTCCACCAAACCATACCATTAAATCACGTAACGAATGAATTTGCCTACCCATCCATTTACTTACACTTAATCTACTAGCGCCTTTATAACCGTGTGTTTCAATAGCCCTTACTAAGTTTCTTAAGTTTCTCTCGTTTATTGTAATTGGTTTAGAAAGTACGGCATCTTTATCAACAACATCATAAAATTTATTTAAGGGAATTTTAAATTCCGTTGACAAAACTTTCTTAAACCAATCGGCTAATGCTACCTTACCAGCGCAATTATATTTAGATATACCGATATCAGCTACAGCGTCTTTGCCGTGACCTTTTCTACCTGTTAAAACTACTAATACATCCATATTACCCCCTATGTTTAATTTAGTTCATCAACTAATCATTTCTCGTTTTGTTCTGATTTTAGCACTAGGGCGTGCACATTCTCCACGCTTACCGAAATAAAAATCTTTTCGCTTGCCTTTCATTAGTTATATTATACTTTTTTATATAACAGTTTACTTCAATAACAACACTAAATGTGAAAAATAGTCTAAGTCCATCTTATTCTTATAGAATTTGCTCACCTTAGGATATCCAAATACAGCCATTAAGTTGCCTATTTGAAAGTCTTCTTTTACTTTTTTATTTAATTTATTAGGCCAAAGCATAAATGACATAGAAGTGTTATCATTTTCAATAGTTATCCTAATTGCGGATAATTTTTGATTCGTCTTTTTATCATTGTAATATATAGTTTCTTTTTTAGTAATTAATCCGACTAATGCCACACCATGATTATCAGCCATCAAAGCATTAAAATCCTCGATAATAGGATAAAGCTTTAAGGTATGCTGATTCCTTACGTATTTATATTTAGGATGCTTCTTAATTGCGTCCATAAACTCTTGCACATAATTTGCTGAAGCAAGAGGCAAAAGCTGAACTTTTAGCGCAGATTTAGTTAATCTATTATCTAAATTAGCATATTCTAAAGGTATTTTTTCTTGTTTCTTTTTAGTTGTCCTTAATGAGTATAAATGTTCAATTACTTTATGAGGCTGGTCTACTACTGATTCGCCATACAGTCGCAAAGGTAAACCATCAAAACATCCTGCAATTACTAAATTAGTCATAATCGCTTTATTTACTTTAGTTTTATTTACTCGATTATAAAAATCATCAAAAGATTGAAATGCCCCGCTTTTAATAGCTTTTTGTATTTCTATAATAGCTATATTGCCCACGTTATGAATAAGTGATAAAGGTGCGATTAATTGTCCATTGTTAATTGCCCATTTTATTAGAGGTCTATTAACATGCGGTAAAATTATTTTATCTTTTATAAACGGTAAATATTGTTTCATTTTATCAGAATCAACATTTGATAATACCGAAGACCACCACTCTAAAGGATAATAATATTTAATATAAGCACACGCATATCCTATTGTCGCGTACGCGACAGCATGAGATTTGTTAAACGCATAATTAGCAGCACCAATAAATGAATTCCACAGTGTATTGCACTTATCTAATGACCACCCGAATTTAATTTTAGCATTTTCAAATAACTTACTCTTAATGGATAATAATGTTTGTAATTGTTTTTTACCTATAGCCCTTCGTGCGTCATCCGATTCAGTTGAATTAAAGCCACCTACAATTTCAAATATCTTTTGTATTTGTTCCTGAAAAATACATAACCCATAAGTTTCACCCAATATCGGTTTCAACAAGGGGTCTATAAACCTAACAGGTTCTTTGTTGGTACTACGCCATATATAATGTTGAGCTACTGAGCGTTTATCTTCTAATGTAGATTTAAGTCCACCTGGTCTTGCTACTGCTGTTATTAATGCCAAATCCATTAATGAATTAACTGGTATTTTATTTAAAAATGGACGTACAGTATCAGTATCAAATTGAAATACTGAAGCTGTATCACCCTTAGTTAATTGGGCAAAGACTTTATTATCTTGTGGTAAATGCCATGGGTCTAATTTTACATTATGATTTACCTGAATCGACTTAACAGCGCCCCATATAAAATTTAATGTATTAACTCCCAAAATATCAATCTTCAATCCACCTACTTTTTCTAGTGTTTTAAAGTCTATTTGCGTACATTTTTTCTTATTATAATATTTAGTAGGTATAGTGTAATCAATCTTTTTAGGTACTATAACAACTCCACCAGCATGCTTGCTCTGGTATCTTGGCTTTTCCAGTAACTTCTTGAGTATATCATAAGTTTTTATTGGTATACCTTTTATATACTCATTTTTCTTAAAGAAGGTTTGCAATTGCGGATTCTTAGCTAAATGTCCTTCATGCTCTACGCCATCCTCATCTACGAATCCCTCTAAAAAATCTAGTTCTGAAGAAAAATATTGCGGAGCGGTTTCGATTGTTTTACATATTTTATGAATTGGGTCAGCGTTAATTAATTTTCCATCATTTGCTAAATACTTTACAATAGCTTTTAGAGCCATTTTGGTTTTAATTGTTTGGAATGTACCCACCATTGCCATGTAATCTTCGCCATATTTAGTAAACAAATAATCTACAATTGGCTCTCTATCAGAAAAATCTAAATCTATATCAGGTGGATGACCAGCTTTTAATCGACCTGCATTTAAAAATCTAGCAAAACTTAAATCAAACTGTATAGGGTCAATAGCTGTAATATCCAATAAATACGACAATAAACAACCACCAGCCGAACCTCGTGCAGGCCCCATACCCACATTCATACGTTGTGCTGCTTTAGCGATATCATGGAGTATTAAAAAATAATCAGTATAATCGGTCACTCCATTATCACAAATAACTGCTATTTCTTCTTTGAGTCTATTATAGTATTTTGGGTCATTTGGAAGTTTACCTAATTTTACTATAATAGCTAACATTAAATCTTTTTGCGTCATACCTTTTTTATATAAAGGGTGAGTGTGTGATGGAAACTTAGGAATAAGAGTAGAAAAATCTAAAGTATAATTCTCCACTCTTTCGCTTATTTTGTAATTATTATCTAGCGCTGTTTTAAATATTATTTCAGGAATATAAGGATGGTTTAATTGAAATGCTTTCCATGCTTCGTCTGACGATAACATTGAATGTATTTGCCCAAAATGCCATCCATTTTTGTTTGTTGGGCTACTTTTAATTAATAAATCTTGAATAGGCTTAAATGATGGGTCAATCATGTGCCCATCTGAGCCCATTACAATTGGTAAATTATGTTTAAACGCCATATGTAACGCTCTCTTGTTATGTAGCTCTTGTAAGCAATTAGTTTTGCATTTCATATTACCAAATTGATAAGTTTTAGTAGGGCGATTGTTAAAATCTCTTGTTTCGCGATTCCAATCTCGAACTACCTTCGCAAAAGAAATTTCAATGTACATTCTGTCTTTGAAAACGGCTTTAAACATTTCTACTAAACGATTTGATTCTTCGTATGCAGTATTTTTTGCAGCTCCAATAATCCCATCCATGCAGCCAGTGGAGTAAATTAATCCTTCAGAATTATCTAAAACTTCTCGAAAAGAAACAACAGGACGATTAAATTCAAAATGACCTGCGCGGCCACCTATAGAAGATAAATAAAATAAATTTCGTAGACCTACTTCATTCATAGCAATAAATAAACCATGATAATATCGGTGTTTATTGTTTCCATCTTTTAATTTTTCTTTAAAGTAAAACTCACACCCAATCAAAGGCTTAATGTTATTTTTCTTACACTCTGAATAAAACTCAAATACCCCAGCCATTGTACCATGGTCGGTTAAGGCTATAGCAGGCGAACCCCATTCTTTGGCTTTTTGTACAATATCCTTAGGAGAAGAAACACCGTCCAAAAGTGAGTAGTGGGAATGGACATGAATATCAATAATTGGTTTAAAATTCATCAGTCTTCCTTTATATTAATTCATACATATTTTGTATGGTTTCGTACTTTGGAGCGAGAACAGGGATTTGAACCCTGACTGAGTGGCTGGCAGCCACTCGTGCTAACCATTACACCATTCTCGCAATTATATAATACTATTTTTTACAACATTTTAGGAGTATCTTTTTTGATAACCCACGCTTGAGGATAGCGTTTACGGAACTTACGCAGTAAAAATACAGAGTTAGAAGCGCAACGGCTATAAAATTTAGCAGGAATAGGAAAAACCGAAGAACAATAGCGGTCAGATATAGAAAATCGCTCATTAACTACGTCAAACATAATTTCTTGATTATACTTACCAAATCCAACTATTAAAACATAATGAGCACAATTGCATCCTGTTTGGTATAAATAAATAATCGCATGACCTTGTTTTAATTCTTTTATAATTTCTTTATTATTTATCTTTCTCTTGTGAGAAAATTTGACCTTGTATTGTTTTAAGCATTTAGTTACATTTTGAATTGATGTACCATATTTTTTAGTACATTTACTGTCTTGTATTATCGAATCTAAACAGGGAGCTCTATTAAGCCAAATAAGAGCATTATATATAGCAACAGGACCGCAAGTACCTGAAGCCAGCTTTTGCTTAATGTACTTCAATAAGCACTCCATTTGTAATAAAAAGGAAGGGCAGCATATGGTGCCGCCCTTCCTAAGGGGGACACGGAGAACACTCAGCAAGAGAGGGAGCTTATTGTTCTCCGTTTATATTATACCGTATAACTACTAAAACGTCTATTTTTATTTAAAAAGAATTAGATGTTTCATCAGTTAATACGATATTCCGATGGCCTTTCATTGGTTTACCATTGGGACTTATCGCAAAGAGAACTGGAATATTGAAGGTATTTAGCTTTTCCTCAAAGTTATAACCATCAGTCAAGTAAATAATACCATCAAATTTCCTTTCTTTTGCGAAATCAAAAGCTGGCTGAAACAATGTACCGCCACCTGAGCATTTATCTTTGAAATTAGGTGGTACTTTGCCATATTCAAATTCATACTCAAAATTTACTCTCGTATCTACACCAATTCCTGTAACTTTTACATTCTCACTAATTTTACAAATATGCGCCACAAAAGCATCATAATAAGGAGCCGTAGAGCCTGAATTATCAATAACGACCAATAAATTAGGTTTAAATTCTGTAATTT
>Ga0164310_10001043_pt1 | contig 15392 bp, 16 predicted proteins | sample GuaBasSedimGuay1_FD_121795 | JGI IMG/M metagenome (GOLD analysis project Ga0164310, IMG submission 121795) | Subseafloor sediment microbial communities from Guaymas Basin, Gulf of California, Mexico - Guay1, Core 4569-9, 0-3 cm | ecosystem: Environmental > Aquatic > Marine > Hydrothermal vents... | reverse complement strand
TCGCTCTGGCACATTGTTTCTACAGTTTTTGTAAAAATAGCTGAGATTTTCGGTTGCTCAAGTTTATTCATTATTAGAAAACCATGTGAAAAAAGCAGATCTCCAGCCAGAACTGCTATTCTGTTATTAAATTTATGATTCATGGTTTTTTGTCCACGACGGTGAGAAGATTCATCCACTATATCATCATGGATCAGAGAGGAATTATGGATCAATTCAACAACAGCAGCAAGCTGGATTTCAGTATCGCTTGCTTCAGTTGCAGTTCTATCTGAAGTTGCAGTCATCTCTCGAACAAGACCTGCCGACAACAGAACCAAAATCGGCCTTAATCTTTTGCCACGTATTTCAAAAAAATAGGTAAAGATATTATGAAGATCAATCCTGTTTTCGGTAAAAGATAACAGTCTTTTTTTTAGCTCATTTTCCAGTAAGGAAAGCTCTTTACTAAGAAACACAAAAACTTGTTCCAACCAGACATTTACTTCATCATTCATATTAATTTATCCAATGCAAAACCTAAACTGAACAGAATTCCAAATATCATATGAAGTCCAATAGTTGCACCGTTTGCCGGCAAAAGTTCATTTATTTTATCAAAATTAACTGAAGCTACTTTCATCGCTTTCACACAGATCGGAAGAGTCAGTATTACTGCTAATGTAAAGATCGGGAACCAATTTAAGATCACCCCAATTATTACCCAGATGTAATTGAAAATAAGGAAGATATAAAATAATTTTATTGCTTTAGCTTTTCCAAAAACAATCACCAGGGTTTTCTTTCCTACTGCTCTATCTGCATCATGATCCTGAAATTCGTTGATGTATAAAATCAAACCGACTAAAACACCGACTGGAATCGAAGCCAGTAATGGTTGAAGAGCATGAGTTTGAGCTAATACAAAATATGTTCCATATACTATCAGTGGTCCGCATGCGACAACAGTAATAATTTCCCCCAAAGCGGTGTAACCAAGTTTCAATGGTTTGGCTGTGTAAAAATATCCAATAAAAAATCCAGCAATTCCGATATATAATATTACATTACCCTTAGTTATCGAATTCAAATAAAAACCGATAATAGCAGTAGCTGCAAAGCAGAGCAGACCAGCTGTCAGCATTGCTTTCGGGCTCAATTCTTTTTCCTGTATCACACGTGATCCACCGCTGAACATATTATGGTTTTCATTAATTTCATCCAGGTTAGATTTATGATCGAAATAATCATTAACCAAGTTTGTACCTGAATGTACAAAAATTACTCCAAAGGCCGTTAATATCAGTTTCAGCCAATGAATTTCTCCAGTCAGATTCCAGGCCATTACTGCTCCAAGAATTACTGAAATCAATGAAGCTGTGAGAAATGGGGCTCTTGAAGCTTTGATCCATAATTTTATTTTATTCATTTTATCCTCATTTATTTCTTTAAAATTCGTCGAATCTGATCATATCTTCATCAACGCCAAGATCATAGAGCATCTTATTTACGGCTTTCAGCATTTCTGGTGGGCCACAAAGATAATATTCGATATCCTCGGGTTCTACATGATCTTTTAGATAATGTTCCAGAATTGCTTCGTGAATGAAGCCGGTCATGCCATCCCAGTTATCTTCCGGTTTTGCTTCGGAAAGCGCGATGTGAAAGGAGAAATTTGGAAATTCTTTTTCTATCTTTCTAAAATCTTCTTCGTAGAATATCTCTTTCTTAGATCTGGCTCCATACCAGAAACTAACTTTTCTATCTGTTTTCATTGTATAAAACAAATGCATAATATGTGATCGCATCGGCGCCATTCCTGCCCCACCTCCGATATACATCATTTCTGCATCAGATTCGTTTATGAAGAACTCACCATAGGGACCGGAAATTGTTACTTTATCTCCCGGTTTTTTACTGAAAATATAAGAGGAAGAAATTCCTGATGGGACCTTCTGCAGAATATTTTTTTTATGATCCCAGGGAGGTGTGGCAATTCTCACATTCAACATAACTATATTCCCTTCCTCAGGATGATTTGCCATCGAATAGGCTCTTGTTATATTTTCTGTATTTCGATTCTCCAGGTCGAGAGCATTTATCCTTTCCCAATCTTCTTTGTATTCTTCAGGAATATCAAAATCTTCATCAAATTTAATATGATAATGAGGAACTTCTATTTGAACATAACCTCCCGGTTTGAAATCAAGAGTTTCACCTTCTGGAAGTTTGACTACAAATTCTTTGATAAAGGTTGCTACATTTTCGTTAGATACTACTTCGCATTCCCACTTTCTGGTGGAAAAAACTTCTTCTGGAACTTTAATTTCCATATCATCACGAACTTTTACCTGACAGGCCAAACGCCAATTTTCTTTCGCTTTTTTACGATTAATAAACGTCTCTTCTGTAGGCAGCAGATCACCACCACCAGACTCAATTTGACATTTACAGTATCCGCAGGTTCCTCCTCCACCACAGGCAGATGGAATGAGAATATCATTTTCCACCAGAGCATTCAGCAAAGTTCCACCAGTTTCTATTTCTTTGGCATTTTCTTTATCATTATTTATGGTTAGTTTCACAATACCGTGTTTAACCAGGAATTTTTCAGAAATGACTATAGTAAGAGTGAGCAATATAATAATCGTTACTATCATTGTAATTCCGCTGATTATGATTATCATTGATTCTCCGTTAGTGATTTTTGCAGGCAGAACAAGCTCCGCTGCAGGAATTATTATTATTTTTTTTGGTTTTCAGAATGAAGGCAAAACTCAATATTGCAATGAAAATTGCAAATACAATAATACCTATAAATATTGTTAACATTGTGTTCCTCTTTAAATATTAATGCCGGAAAACGTCATGAAGGCCATGGCGATCAGACCGGTCAGCAGCATTGTTATTCCAAGTCCTCGTAATGGTTTTGGAATATTTGAATATTTCAATTTCTCTCTGATTGCAGCCATGGCCATTATCGCCAGCATCCAGCCAATACCTGATGAAACTCCGAAAACTGTGGATTGCCCCAGAGTGTATTTCCTTTCGATCATGAACAAAGACACTCCAAGAATGGCGCAGTTCACCGTAATAAGCGGCAGAAAAATACCCAATGCTGTATAAAGTTTCATTGAAATCTTCTCGATTGCCATTTCAGCAATTTGCACCATCGCTGCAATAACAGCGATAAAAGCAATGTAGTTTAAGAAGCTAAGATCAACTTCAACGAATTTCGGGCTAAGCCAGCTTAGTGCTCCAGCCTTCAATAAATACTCATGAACCAGCCAGTTAACTGGAGTAGTAATTGCCATTACAAATACTACTGCAAAGCCTAATCCAATAGCAGTAGTAACTTTTTTGGAAACTGCCAGAAATGAGCACATTCCCAAAAAATAAGCCAGTAGAATATTTTCTACGAAAACAGATTTTATACCTAAACTAAACATCTCTAACATAATATATCCTTATACTAAGAACTAAAACATTTCGTTCCCAAGCACCAGCGTGGGAATGTGTTTTGGTAACTAAGCTGGGGCTTAGTAACTAGAGAATTGATTGTATGTTCCAAGTTCATCATTCTTCCTCGTACTGTTTTGTAATGGCACGCTGGAACCAGACTATCAATCCCAGCAGAAAGAATGCTCCCGGTGCTAAAACTAAAAGGCCATTGTTTTCATAACCAGCGTTATATAGTGATTGGGGAATCACTGAAAATCCCAGCAATGTTCCTGAACCAAAAATCTCACGAAACGCTCCAACTGCAACCAATATAAGTGAATAGCCTATTCCATTCCCTAAACCATCTAAGATCGAAGGTACAGCTTTATTGATCAGAGCAAAACCTTCCAATCTTCCCAATACAATACAATTCGTAATGATAAGTCCCACAAAAACTGAGAGCTGTTTAGATACATCAAAGAGATAGGCTCGCAAGATCTGATCTACCAGAATAACCATAGTGGCAATGATGATCATTTCTACAATTATCCTGATCTTTTTGGGTATCATATTACGAATTAGCGAGATTATCAAATTGGAAAACACAATAATGACCGTAACAGCTATTCCCATTACCAGAGAAGGTTTAAGTTGAGTAGTAACAGCCAAAGTGGAACATATACCCAGGATCTGCACTGTTACTGGGTTGTTATGAACAAAAGGTTCAAAAAAAGTTTTTTTATTAGACATTGCTTGTTATCTCCTTTTTCGATGAAGATTCTCGCAGTCTTCTAAAGTAATTCTCATATTTATTAAGATCTTTTAAAAGCAGATTCATCACACCTTCACTAGTTTTGGTAGCACCAGAAATTCCTGCTACTTCATGAATGAGATCCGGTGAATCTGATGAAGGTTCAATTTTCAGGATATTTATCGATATCAGGTTATTATTTTCGTCCCAGATCTTCTTACCGATAAATTTATCTTGAAATTTTTTCGATTCTACTTCCGAACCTAATCCGGGTGTTTCTCCCTGTTTGTAAAATGTTATCCCTAAAATAGTATTCAGGTCAGATTCCAGAGCCAGGTAGCCATACATTGTACTCCACAAACCTTTACCAATTATTGGAATGCAATAAGCATCTACATCCATTCCAGATTTTTTCACATAAACCGGATACATTCTTTCAGATTCTGGTTTTATTTCTTCTTTTTCAGGATCGATATCTTCTACTGAAATTCCTTCTGGTAATTCAATGATCTCACCGAGACAATTAACAGCATAGCTTTCTATATTTTGATTATATGAACTCAGGATTTCCTGCTGGGAAATTTTATTACTTTCCAGCAATTTTACTGCTTTCAAAATATTCTTCTTCATATCAACTTCAACATTGGTCTGCTGTTTATCTTTCAAATAATAAGCAGCTGAAGAGAGAAGCCCTGCACAGATAATCGTGACTATTGTGATGAAAACAAATGTGTAAAGGTTACTGCGACGCATACTTCAACCTCCTCTTCTTGTTTTTCTGCACTACAAAATGATCGATAAGTGGAGCAAAAGTATTCATCAGTAGAATTGCCAGCATCATTCCTTCTGGATAGGCTGGATTTACTGTTCGTACCAAGATTGCAACAGCTCCTATCAGAAAACCATAGAAATATTTTCCTTGTCGTGTGGATGAAGATGAAACAGGATCTGTTGCCATGAAAGCTGTTCCAAAGGCAAAACCTCCCATCACAAAATGATAATGGAACGGTAGAGCAAAAATATGGCTGGAATCAGGGGCAATCAAGTTTAAAATGGTAGTCATGACAAATCCACCGGCGATAACTGAGATTACGATCCGCCAACTGGCCGTTTTGGTTATAAGTAATAAAAGCAGTCCTAATAATATTGCCAAAGTAGATGTTTCTCCAATACTGCCGGGAATTGTTCCCAGGAACATGTTGAACCATGTATATCCTTTATCCGCCAGAATTTGAATGATACCACCCGAATTTGTAACCGTATCAGACACAACAGCCAAAGGAGTTGCAGCAGTATAGGTATCGATCGTTTTCTCTCCGAAAACAGTCCAAACAGAATTACCTGATATCGATCTGGGGAATGAGAAGAATAGAAATGCCCTTGCTACTAAAGCCGGATTAAAAATATTCATTCCCACACCACCGAAAATCTCCTTTCCGATCACTATGCCAAATGTGGTAGCGGCGATCAATTGCCAAAATGGAATAGTGGGGGGAACAATGAGGGGAATAAGAAAGCTGCTTATTAAAAATCCTTCATTGATCTCATGTTTTCTAAGAACAGCAAAAAGAACTTCCCAGACTCCACCAACAACCAGCACGATGAGGTATATTGGCAAAACGATCAACAATCCTTTCAACAGGATTGTAAGAATAGTAGCTGACTGCCCCAATGAAAGAAAATGCTGATAACCTGCATTGAAGATTCCGAAGAAAAAAGCAGGAACCATAGCAATATAAGCTGTTATCATAAATCTCTTCATATCGATGGAATCCCGGATATGCGCACCTGTTTTTGTTTTTTGAGGAAGAACGAAAAGGAATCCTTCCCCCATTTCGTAAATCGGATATAAACTTTCCAGTTTACCGCCTTTTCCAAATAGAGAGCTAAATTTCTGAATAAAATTATATAATGATTTCATCTATATTAACCTTCCTTTTCGATCAGATCCAAACCCTGTCGGATGATTTGCTGAAATTCAGTTTTGGAAGGGCAGATGTATTCACATAAAGCCAGATCTTCTTCAGCGATTTCATAGATTCCCAGAGCTTCCATCTCCTCAATATCTTCTACTAAAATGCTTTTGATGAGATGAGACGGCAAAATAGACATGGGGACCACTTCTTCATAGATGTCGTTTATGACAAGTGCTCGATGTCCTCCAGCCATGTTTGTATCGACCGTTCTGACTTTATTGGGAAATAATAGAGCAGAAGCAAATGTTTTCCACCAGCTGGGTTTTGCAAAACCAGGATTCAGCCAACCCAGAAATTCGGGTTCTGTAGTTTCCGGAATCACTGTAACAAGATTATCATGATAACCTACAAAACCATCAGATTCAATTTGCTTTCCTGTAAGCACATTGCCGGAAATGATTCTGGAGTTTTCATTTAAATCTTTCACTAAATGAGAGACTTGAGCTCCTACAACAGTACGGTGATAATATCTTCTATCCACTGCGCTGCCGGCAACTTTTACCAGTATTTCCTGATTTAATATACCGGTTTCATACAATCTGCCAATATGAATTACACTTTGAACTGAACAAGTCCAGACGATATCATGCGCATTCCTGATCGGTGCAATATGATGGATATGAACTCCAACATTACCAGTTGGATGAGGGCCGGAGAAATTATATAACTCACAATTCTTGAATTCAGAAAAGGCAGTCTCTTCCGGTTTAAATGATAATCTTACTTTTCCAGATGTAAGATGAGAAAGTACATCCAAACCTTTTTGGAAAGAACTCTCATTTCCCTGTAAGATCAGAGAAGATTCAGCTGCCAAAGGCGCAGTATCCATCGCTGAGATAAATATATCTCGAGGAGTATCAGCAGGATTGGCCATCTTGTTGAAAGGTCTTTGAACGAAGTTAAAAAACAAACCAGACTCCAGAAGCGTATCGATGATCGAATCCTTACTCAAATCGTTAATTGCAAATTCAGGTTCCTTCTCGTGTTGATCAGTATCTACGTTTATCACGATCATTTGAATAACTCTTCGATCTCCCCGCACAATTTCTGTAACTTCACCATTAACATGCGAAACTATCTTGATTTTTTCGTTATTTTTATCACATGCCAAAGGTGTTCCGATTTTCACTTTATCACCAGGTTCAATCAGCAGCCTTGGCTTCATGCCAATAAAATCAGTAGGTTTGAAAGCAATCCTGTTTGGTAAAGTGAAAGGTTCGATCGTTCTAACCGTTTCTCCCGGCAGCTTGATATCATAACCTCGACGCAATTTGAATTTTTTCATTCTTATAATTCCAATTTTAATACGGATTAAGTAAAAATTATAGATGCACCTGCAGATTTTTCATAGAATTGTCCGACTGTGAGAACAGCCTCAACTTCATCTACCAGATCTTCTTTTTTCAATTTAAACATATCCATTGCCAATTTACATGCATAGATATGACCACCGGCATCAGTGAACATCTCCAGAAATTCATCAACGGGAGGAATATCCAGATCTTCCATTTCTTTTTTCATCATCATGGTTGCCATGCCGGATACTCCCGGAATTGCACCCATCCAAGTTGGAAATGGAGCAGTGATAGGCATCTTCATCATAGGCATAGCCAGATTTAAAGATGGATTTCCAACTGTAGCAACTTTAAGTTTCTTCACCATTTTTTTCATGATTGCATTCAGTCCAAAGAAAGTGAAAAAGATGGAAGCTTCCATCCCTTCCATTCTAGCTCCATTACCCATGATCAAAGCTGGATAAACTTCATCCAGACCACCTTTAGCGCAAATGATGGATACTTTTTTAATTTTTTCGTTTTCCATCTTATCTCTCCTTAGTTAAATACAGCTTTCAGGTTTTTTTAAACCGGCAATTTTAGATGACTTTTTAAGTGGACCACCTGGAAATAAGCTGTAAAACTCTTTTGTATCTACAGCACCGGATTTTTTCATTTTGCGAATAGATGGCATTGCATCATTTTCTTCAAAATATTTTTGCAGGTACTTGATCACTTCCCAGTGTCTTTCAGTAAGTTCATCAATTCCTTCTTCTTTGGCAATTGCTTCTGCAATAGCTTCATTCCATTGGTTAAATTCAAGCAGATAACCTTCTTCATTCACATTTACTTTGTTTCCAGCAATTTCTTTTGTAGCCATTTGTAACTCCTTCTGATCGTACTAAACTGGTATTGATCAATAATTTATTTAATTTTCTTTCCTACTTTCGTCATTTGAGCAGATATGCCCGGCATGGGTAATCCTCTTAAAAGCATGTACCAATAAATATATTTGAAAGCTAATTTACCCATGTGATTGATCCTGCTTTCCTTCAATAAACTAAATGGACCAACAATTGGAAGCGGAAATGTTCCTTCGACTGGTTCTACGTCATAATTGAAATCGATGAGAAAAGCTTTTCCGAAACCGGATTCGATGAAACAGTTGGCATGACCGTCAAATTCCTTCACAAGTTCTTTCCCATTAATGAAATTCACAATGTTCTTCGTTAGAGTTTCTGCCTGGAAATGAGCAACAGAACCAGCTTTGGAAGCAGGGACATCAGTCGCATCACCAATTACAAAAATGTTTTCTTTCTTTTTAGATTGAAGAGTATGTTTGTGGGTGGGAATAAAATTCAGATCATCTCCCAATCCGGATCGAGCTATTACATCATCCCCCATATTGGTTGGAATCGATACAAGCAGATCATAACGAATTTTCTGTTCATCATAAGACTGAACGAAATTGTCTTTTTCGTCCACTAATTCCACGTCAAAATCCGGCACTAAATTTATCTTCTTATCATCCATTAGATAGCCAAGAACATTTGAACAATTCTGCTTTGTGAAAGCACCTGTTAGTGGTGTGATATATGTCATCTCCACTTTATCTCGGATTCCTTTTTTGGTAAAATACCAGTCTGCCAGGAAACAGAATTCCAGAGGTGCAACCGGGCATTTTATCGGCATTTCTGCCATGTGAACTACAAATTTACCGCCTTTCCAATTCTCCAACTTATCACGCAGTGCAGAAGCTCCTTCTAATGTGTAAAAATCAAATACATCTTTGAACCAGCCTTCACCTTTCAAACCGTCAATTTCGTCAGGTACTATCTTTGATCCAGTTGCGATGATGAGAATATCATAAGGAAGATTCTTCCCATTATTCAGGATCACATTGTTTTTGTCATGTTCAATAAGCTCGATCGCTTCCTGGATATAATCCACGCCCTTTGGTATGAACTGCTTTTTGGTTTTGATAACATCTTTTTCTTTGTAAATATCAAATGGTATAAACAAAAATCCTGGTTGATAATAGTGTGTTTTGTGTTGATCTACAATTGTGATCTTCCACTCTTTTTTATTAAGTTTCCTGTTTAGATGATTGGCCATCATAGTGCCGGCAGTTCCGGCTCCTAAGATCAATAAATTCTTCATTACCTTTCCTTTAATATATCTTATTATATTTTTCTTTTTATTAGAGCATCACGCATCATTTGAATTGTGTAGTTATATAATTCCACAGTATCGACATCATCAATCTCCTGTAGTAAAGTTGGAATTAATCCTGATAATTCACCCCAGAGAATGTAGGAGAGTTTACCGTCATCTGCATCTGATCGAATACTTTTGTCCTCTTTTCCATTTTGAATAATCTGAGAGATCATCTCTCGGATTTTGCGATTTTCAGTTTCAATGTCCTGCAAGATCATACTTTCAAACTTGCATCCCGCTCGATGCTGTTTATAATTGGAAAATGAGAAAATAAAATTGGGATATTTATTATAGAATTTTAAAAATTTATCGGCTATGAGTTCAATTTTATTAATGCTGGGTGTACTCTCATTCATCACTTTTTCAAATTCACAAATCAGAACCTTTAACCCACGAAGAACTATAGATAAACATAACTCATTCTTACTTTGAAAATAAGCGTACAATGTGCCTTTACTGAATTCAGCTTCTTCAGCAACATCTTCCATGGTTGCATGTTCAAATCCTTTTGACAAGAATACTTTCTCGGCTGCATCTATAATTATGTTTTTTCTTTGAAGACGTTCTCTCTCTTTTCTATCCGCAATACTCAATTACTTGACTCCTGTTCCTTTTATCGAACCGCAGTCAGTTAATTGACTAACAGTCAGAAAGTCAAGAATTATATTTTATGCCGTTAAATATCTATCCCGAGAAATTTGTGGGATGAATGCAAAAAAACTTCACGGTTATTCAATCTGGAAGGTTTTATATATCTAAAAACACGAATTTTGCTTTTTAATAACTATGCATACTTTGTCTGGCTGAAGGCATATAATCCACTCCGAGCCAACCTATAAGTAACAAAATGAAGCAGATAATGAGAAACCACAAAGCGGAGTATTGTTTATTTGGAAAGCGATAACGAAAATGAATATATGTAAGATAGCATAACCAGCTTACCAATGCCCAAGTTTCTTTGGGATCCCACGCCCAGTAACTTCCCCAAGCTTCTTTTGCCCACAGTGCACCAAAAGTGATTCCGAAAGTAGCTAACGAAAACCCGAGATAAACAAGTACATCAGCTCGAATTAATAGAAATCTGAGATTCTCACCTTTTTTGTGCAGATAAAACCCTCTAACAGCGTACATCAATGTGGAAGCAAGCAGAGCATATGCTATCATATAAATGATAACATGCGGAACAAACCAATAACTCTGAAGTGCCGGCATCAATGTCATATCGAAATAATCAGGATGTATCAAATTCGTAATTAAAAATACGGATGCCATCAACTGCCCGTAAATTGCAAACCAATATGTTTTCAATCTTAAATGAATAATGAGAGCAATCAGCGGAACTAATGTTGCGTAAAGTAAGCGAGTTTCACCTTTGGTTCTTAAAGGAGGTCGTTCCAACGTCATCCACAACTGAACAATATATAAACACAAAAATATAATTGCAGAAAATGAAAAAATTACGGCAAAAGTTTTTAAATACTGTTTTTTTGATGGAAGATAATAACATATAGCCGCCAAGATCCACAAAGAGACAACGATCTTAACCACTAAATTTAATGCCAAATTCACTTTTTCTGCCCCTTAGGAAACTTCCTTACTGACCAAATCAAATGGATTGATCCTGCCAGAAGCATAAAAAAACCAATATAAACAACTTTGAGCCACGGATCTCTGACAGCCTGCAAAGTACTAACACGAAGAGGTTCATTGCTTTTCGGAGCAAGCAAACGAAAATGGCAATTAGTCTGATACAAATACCAACTCTTATATTTGAAAGGTTTATTCACTTCTACAATTTTTTCGATCTTTTTTCCTTCCTCATTCTGCATTGTAATAAATGAGGCAAATCTCTTTTTACCTGGCTGACCAATAGTTACAGAATATTCTCCGATATCCAAATAAGTTGCAGGAAAATAATATTGCAGCCTCATTAGCATTCTGGTTATGTCGGGTGTATTACTTCTAACGTTTCCGCACGTAACCCAACCTTCTTTTTCCTCTTTTGTTCGAACATTCTTAGCTTTCAAATATGCTGCCGACAAGAAAGCAGGATGGTCACAATCAATTTCATAAGGAATAAAATCATCCTTTCTTGGAGTTGCCGATTCCAGGTATTTCTTCACAGTTATTTCCCAGTCTTTAAAATTGAAAGTTTTGTCGATACCTACAAAACCGGCTTCTTTTTTCAATTTAGTTTTAACAGGAAATCCTAAAGAGTCATAAAATAATATTTCACTTGGATAATTATCAATTTCAAATCGTTTCATTTCTAAAGAAAATGGCAGAGATACATTGCGTTTAATAAGCTTCTGGTCAGGAAATTCTGGAATTTCGTTTGCCCTTAATTTATCAAAATAAAATCCTTGATGAGTTGGAGAATCTATGAAAAGTTCAATATTATATTTTTCTATATTACCTACTGATAAAGAACCAAAAAATAAGATAATAAAAAAACCAATATGCCGAAGTAGAAAACCAATATATTTTACTTTGAATCTCATTAGCTTCTTCAGGATTGTGTAAAATAGAGCTGTACAAACGAATAGTAAACTGAACACATAAGGCCAGCTGGAGATCATATGTGTAAATCCAATCTTTTGCAGAAGATTATCACCACCACCTTGTGGAAGAAATCCGGCAATTGCTATCAGTATAATATAAACTATAGCAGATGAAACAGCCATAGTTATGCTGGAAAGCCAATTAATATATTTTCTGAATGATTTCACAAAATTCAGTGAAATAAGAATAAGAAAATAAATAACGATCAGGGAAAGATTTAGTGGAGCTATTGGTTTGGGAAACCCGTTACTTCCTGTAGCTATCTCCAGAGCAAACCCAACCAGAACGAATCCAATTATTAATATAAAAGTAGGTGCATAGCCAAAAGGCATGCACCAGAAATCTTTTTTTCTCATTAACTATTTTTTTTACAATTCCTTATTCTTTTCATCCCAGGATTTGTGCCTTTTTGCAGCTTCTTCATCCCATTTCGGAACCATATTTTTCAAGAAATCCTCTTTCTCTTTGTTCAATTTGTCCATATTTAAGCCGATTAGTTTCTGAACTTTTGCTTTGGTGGAAATATCTGGAAGTATCACTTCACCTGTAAATCCATGTTTGGCCAAAACCTTGCTTAATTCAAACCTGGCATTCCCAGCCTTTTCTATACTTTCAGCCAGGATATTGGAAACCTGAAGTGGTGCATGAAAAGAAGCTCCATGGCTGGCAACAGCTACGTCCCATCTCCACTGAGATTCGCGAATCAGTTCTCTGACATGTTCAAGTTCTTTATCAGTTGCACCTTTATCCATCGCTGCTTTTGTCTCAAAATGTGCTTTTACCAGTAGTTCCTCAGCCATTGTTCTTAGTTTTACAATTGATGTCTGACGATCTTTTACTGCTTTTTTCAATTCTTCAACTGATTGTCTATGACAAACCTGGCAGGTTTTATCGATATATTCAAGTGGACTGGTAACGTGGTGACTGGAATACTTCATTCCCCCACGGCTTTCATAAGGCATGTGGCAATCTGCACAAGCAACTCCACGCATACCATGCGGACCTTGCTGCCAAAATTCCCAGCCCGGGTGTTGAGCTTTATACATTCTGGTTTTACTGATCGCATGAATCCAATCATTATGCCCATTACCATCCGGTCCTCGTTCATCCAGATGTTTCTGCATATCGTCGGCAGTGATCCCGTATTTCCACGGGAAAGTTAAATAAGGAGCACCTTTCTTTTCACCATCCAGAAATTTATCAAAATAATATTCTACATGACATTGCGCACAAACTAAAGAACGCATTTCCTGATGTGAAGCTTCTGTAATATCTTTGCCGGTTAATGCTTTATATCCTTCAATGAGTGCTGGTCGTGTTATCTTGAGAGCCATTGTTTCCGGATCATGACAATCTCCACAGCCAATTGGATTGATGATCTGAGATCCAAGAGTTTCCCAGGCACCTTTATAAAATTCGGCAACTCCATCTTTCCCGCCAGCTGCAAGTTCTTCCATCATTCTGGGAACATCCGGACTTTTACACGTCCAGCAGGTATTCGGCATAGGACTGGCTTTTTCTTCAGTGGGTCCACCCGTTCGTAAAGTGTTTCTAACATCTTCTACTGCGTGAATGTGTCCTCGAGGTTTATTGTAGTCCTTGGCAAAACCATATCCGGCAAAGAGAATTGAAACATTTGGATTTTCTTCCAGAATATCTTCAAGATCACCTTTTTCTGTTTCCAAATATGTTTCATATTCTTCGGGATAAGCTTCTCCCCAAATTTCATTTCGGGTTTCCCATTCTCCCAGATCAACTACAGCCTTCTTCATTATCACAGCTTCAGTACGTCTTTCCATTATGGAATTTGCTAATAATCCCATGAAAAATACGACTACTAAAACAAAAAGAAATAAAATCCATCCACCCGCGGATTTCACTTTAGTCATAATTTCCTCCAGTCCGCTATTTCTTCTCTAATATTTTCCTCAACCACATTGGAGTGGCACTGTTTATATATGGAACTTCTGCATTGGGAACCGAAAATAAACTTCGCTCTCTGCCATGCGGTGTAAATCGATGACAATCCCAACATTTTCTATTTTCTACACCTTGCAGCATTCCACCTATCTGGGTTACAACATCTTTATGACATCTAATACAATTTTCCTGAACTACTACAGCTCCACCTTTCTTAATCATAATGGCTTCTGGTTCTGTTCGAGTAAGAAATATGAAAGAATGTCTCAATCCGTCATTTGCTTTAAAATAAAGTTTATGAACGAAATTATCATGCGGTAAGTGGCAATCAATACAGTTGGCTTCACCGAAATGTGAGCTATGAGTCCAGGAAGCATATTGTGTTGACATCACATGACAATTCATACAGGTTTCAGGTTCTTCAGATGCATAAGATGTAAAATTAAAAACATAAAGAATGAAAAAACCTAATCCAACAATAATCCCTGCCACAATTGGCAGAATAACCGTTTTTCCATTCATATTTTTCCCCTTTATTGAGAACATAATCTCAATATTAAAAATATCAGTCAAGAACATTTAATTATTGAATTCCTTTGAAATGCTCGTATTCACATTTATATCATACATATAGAATGCTTGTATAAATTGTTTTATAGGGTGAATTATCTGTCCTGTAAAATTTTGTTGAGAAAACTAACATATTGTAATTTTTCATTTTGCATTTATTTACTTCTTCATTTAAGAGAGAAATCTGAAGGTGCTTCAATAATTTTCACATAATTCATTGACGTGATTTTTGGAATTTAAAAACTTCAATTTAAAGACGTTAATATAAATTAGGAGAGTAAAAAACGTGAAAAAAACAATCGTTATTTTTATCGTTTCATTATTAGTTGTTAGTTCCATGAATGCTGATGTAATTAGAGTTGTCACACCGTATTTGGGAACTATAAATAATGATATGAGCAGAACAATGGAACATGGTGGACAATCTTTTGATTTATAGTTCAATGAAGATTCACTATTTAAAGGACTTTATTTTCAATGTATAAACACCGATAAATATCAATGGAATGCATTTGTTTATAATTCTGAAGATCTGAATTACAGCGGTTTATGGGGAACTCATTTCATTTTTGATTATTACTTAGGTGTTAAAGAAAATAGTAAATATGTTATTGGTGCTGGAATTGAGTATCTGAATATGAGTACCGATGTTGATTCTCTTTCATTTAGTACCGGTGCTCCTCCCCCTGCTCCACAACCTTC
>Ga0164310_10001041_pt1 | contig 15418 bp, 21 predicted proteins | sample GuaBasSedimGuay1_FD_121795 | JGI IMG/M metagenome (GOLD analysis project Ga0164310, IMG submission 121795) | Subseafloor sediment microbial communities from Guaymas Basin, Gulf of California, Mexico - Guay1, Core 4569-9, 0-3 cm | ecosystem: Environmental > Aquatic > Marine > Hydrothermal vents... | reverse complement strand
GATGTGACACCACCGGAATATGTGGATGTTATAATAACCGAGAAAGGAGTTATACCGCCCTATGCATCGATAGACATTTTGAAAGAAGAGTTTGGATGGGCTCTTAGGTACACGGAGCCCTGGGAGGATTAAAGAAGTGCCTCAAGGTGTTTTCTTTCCTTACTGTCCCGTAGATTGAGAAGGTATACAATCACTCCTTTCCCGTTCTTTGCCTCTTTTCCCCTGTAAACGTCTTGAGCGAACGTCAGAACAAACGCCTCTTTGGTTTTGAGCTTTCCCACTTCACCCCATCTATTAAAGGAATATTTAAGAATTGCTCACTCATCTCGTAGTCTCAGAAATTTAACACACCTTAACAGCATGCAACCTTTAAAAGCCAACCCTTTTATATTTCTTTAGCGAAAAATGAGAAGGTGATGTTTATGAAAGCATACATAAGCGAAAACGTTCAGGGGATTTATGCCTTTGATGAGCAGGGAAACCTCATTGCAAAGAGAGAGTTTGAGGCTCCAGAGAAGAGTTTGGAGAAGCTCCTCAAGGGAAAACCCGTGGAAGAACTTATAAATCTTGCAGAAGAACTCATGAAAAAGGGTTTTAATGAGCTCATTTTTGAGCATCAAGAACTGGCTAGAAAAGTTAAAGCCGAAACCGGGATAAATACCGATTATAAATTTCCAAATCCTGCGGGAGAGACTCTAAGGAAGAACCCACGTGAGTTCTTGGGAGATGAATGGTTCGAGAAGTACTTCGAAGTTGGTGTGGCACTCACAAGGCTCGGTATTCAAGAGCAGAGTGGTGCAAGAGATAAAATGGTAATCCAGGCAATAGAAGCACTCGATGATATTGACAAGGTCATAAATCTCTTGGTTGCGCGTTTGAGAGAGTGGTACACCCTTCACTTCCCCGAGCTAGATGAACTGTTGCCAAAACACCAGCAGTTCGTAACATTCGTTAAGCTCATCGGTAGACGGGATAACCTAAGCGAGACAAGCATGGAAGAGCTCAGATTCAGCGAGGAGAAATTTAAGAGGATATTGGAAGCTGCTGAGAAATCAATGGGAGCATGGATGGATGAGAAGGATATAAGAGCAATTCGCGATCTTGCCGAAGAGATAGACAGGTTATACAAGCTTAGAGAGGAAATTGAGGATTACATAGAGATGGCTATGGACGATGTGGCACCAAACGTGAAGGCTATTGTTGGGGCAAAGCTTGGGGCACGCTTGATAAGCCTGGCAGGAGGATTGAAGGAGCTTGCAATAATGCCTGCATCGACGATACAGGTCCTGGGTGCAGAAAAAGCCCTTTTTAGACATTTGAGAAGTGGAGCAAAACCCCCGAAGCACGGCATACTCTATCAGTATCCTGATGTAAATCGCTCACCATGGTGGCAGCGCGGAAAAATAGCTAGAGCCTTAGCAGGAAAATTGGCTATCGCCGCAAGAGTGGACTACTTCTCGGGTGAATATATTGCAGAGGAGCTTAGAAATGAGATTGAAGCAAGAATAAAGGAGATTAAGGAGAAGTATCCAAACCCACCAAAACGCAAGGAAAAACCAAAGCCAAAGAAGGAGAAAAAAGGCAGGAAGTTCAAGAGCAAGAAGGAGAAAGGGAAGAAATTCAAAGGGAAAGAAAAGAAGAAGAGCAGGAAAAAGAAGAAAAAGAAGGAGAGGGGGTGAATTAGATGAACGTTAAAAAGCACAAATTCCCCGGTGTCTATGTCGTGATTGAGGATGATGGAACCGAAAGGATAGCCACAAAGAACCTCGTTCCGGGACAGAAAGTTTACGGTGAGCGGGTTATAAACTGGAACAAGGAGGAATACAGAATCTGGAATCCAAGACGCTCAAAGCTTGGAGCTGCAATATTGAAGGGACTGAAGAACTTTCCAATAAAACCCGGAAAGAGGATACTCTACTTGGGAATTGCGAGCGGAACCACAGCTTCGCACGTTAGCGACATCGTTGGATGGGATGGGATGATATTCGGTGTGGAATTCTCTCCTCGCGTTCTCAGGGAGCTCGTACCCTTGGTTTATGAGAGAAAGAACATAACTCCAATACTTGGAGATGCTACAAAGCCTGAAGAATACAGGGCACTTGTGAGCAAGGTGGATGTTATATTTGAGGATGTTGCCCAGCCAACACAGGCAAAAATCTTGGTGGACAATGCAAAGGCATATCTCAAGAACGGTGGCTATGGCATGATCTCCATCAAGAGCAGGAGCATCGATGTTACAAAACCTCCGGAGCAGGTTTTCAATGAAGTGGAGAAGGAGCTAGGAGAATATTTCGAAATAGTCGAGCGCATATCCCTTGAACCCTACGAAAAGGATCACGCTCTAATCGTTGTCAGAAAACCATGAGTTCATTTCCCTTCCTTTTAAATTAATTTAAAAGGAGAATCAATCTCCTTTAGGCAAATAGGGGATAATCCAGCTTAAAAAGCTGTCCAGGCTCCTTGTTTGTATGTAAAGTGTTCCCGTACCATAGAATTCTGCTACCAACCCTTCCCCGCTGAAGAGTGTACTCTTTAGCCCTCCAACACGTTTGATTTTAAAGTCAAGTCCTTCACTGAATGCAACTAGATGCCCTGTATCTATTATAAATCTCTCGTTATGAAGCTCCTTCTTATAAACCGCACCAAAACTCGAGAGGAATACTGTCCCTCTTCCCGTCATCTTGAGCAAGAAAAGTCCCTCCCTTCCGAAGAAGGTCTTAGCTCCACCCCATTTTGTATTTATGTCCACATTTTCAGAGCTGGCGAGAAATGCACCGCTCTGAGCATATAATGTCCCATCAAGCTCAAAGACTTCTATATCTCCCATGTATGGGGGTGCAAATCCCACAACACCTCTTCCACCTTCAGCCTTGAATTTGTTTATAAAGAAGCTTTCACCGGCAAGCATCGATCTTTTTAATGCTCCAAAAATTCCCCCTTTGGCCTTTGTTTCAAGCTTTATGTTGGGGCTCATGTGTACCATTGCTCCGGCTTCTGCCTGCACGGTTTCCCCATCCTCAAGTTCAACTTCAACCAAACTAAAGCTCGGTCTATGCAAAATCTCATACTTCATAAATGTTCACCAATGGATATTTGTGAACAAGGTTTTTAGCCCTTTCTATCGTTAATCGACGAATTCTCCTTTTACTTTCACCGAAAGGCTTTTATAATAACCCGCTTTATCCATCAAGGAACGTTTGAAATTTAACTCTTATGAACTAACAAGGTGATGCCGATGGAAAAACTGCTGAAACCAAATAAAGAAGTTGGTATTGTTGGTTATGGAGCCTACGTGCCCATGTACCGCATAAAAGCAGAGGAAATTGGAAGGGTTTGGGGAGTTAACAGCTTTCCAATCCAGGAAAAATCCGTAAACAATCTGGATGAGGATGCCATAACCATAGGAATTGAGGCTGCAAGGAATGCCCTAAAGAGGGCTCAAATAGACCCCAGGGAGATTAGAGCTCTATGGTTTGGAACCGAATCAAAGCCCTATGCCGTGAAGCCAAGTGCGACTGTGATCGCAGAGGCTATAGGCGCCACACCGGATTTGGACGCAGCGGATTTTGAGTTCGCATGTAAGGCAGGAACAGAGGCACTCCAAGCAAGCATAGGGTTTGTTGGAAGCGGAATGGCTAAGTATGCAATGGCAATAGGAGCCGATACTTCTCAAGGAAGACCCGGGGATCATCTGGAATTTACGGCTTCCGCAGGTGGAGCCGCCTATATAGTGGGAGAGAAGGATAGTGAAACGCTGGCTTATTTTGAAGGGAGCTATTCATATGTAACGGACACACCTGACTTCTGGAGGAGACAGCACGAACATTATCCAAGACACGGAAATAGATTTACAGGAGAACCCGCTTACTTCCATCAGATAATAAGCGCCGCCAAAGGCTTGATGGAAGAACTCAACTATTCTCCAAGCGATTTTGATTATGCCGTGTTCCACCAGCCAAACGTTAAATTCCCGCTTACAGTTGCCAAGATTTTGGGCATTCCAAAGGAGAAGGTCCTTCCCGGACTGCTAAGCGGGATAATAGGGAACACGTACAGCGGTGCAACTTTGGTGGGAATCAGCGCAGTTTTGGACATTGCGAAGCCGGGAGACAGGATTCTCTGGGTTAGCTTTGGAAGCGGAGCCGGAAGCGATGCTTTCTCCCTCGTGGTTCAAGATGCTATCGAGGAAAAGCGCGATCTAGCTCCAAAGACCATGGATTACGTGAACAGAAAGAAGTACATAGATTACGCTTTATATGCAAAGCACAGGAGCAAATACATTTTATGAGGTGATTAAAATGAGGAAAGCCGTTATCATAGGTGTTGGTGCCGTCCCTGTTGGAGAGCACTGGAGGACGAGCTTGAGGGATATGGCCGTTGAAGCTTTGCTCAACGCCATGGAGGATGCCGGAGTTGACAGGGTTGACTCCCTTTATGTTGGAAATATGGCTTCAGGCTCATTCATAGAGCAGGAAAACCTCGGGGCTTTAATAGCTGATTTTGCAGGCTTGGGAAACATACCCGCCGTTAAAATCGAGGCTGCATGTGCAAGCGGTGGAGCGGCTGTTCAAGAAGGTGTAAAAGCCGTTATGAGTGGCTTGGAAGATGTCGTAGCCGTCATTGGAGTGGAAAAGATGACGGACGCATGGGCAACCGATGCCACAAGATACCTCGGCTATGCAGCGGATGGAGAGTACGAGCTATTCCATGGAGCAAGCTTCGTGGCATTAAACGCGCTCGTAATGCGCTATTACATGAAGGAATATGGATACACAGAGGAAGACTTAGCCCATTTCTCTGTCAACGCACACGCAAACGGTGCGAAGAATCCCTATGCAATGTTTAAGAAGCCGATCAAGCTTGAGACTGTCTTAAAGAGCCCCTACATAGCGGACCCAATAAAGCTCTTTGATGCTTCTCCGGTGTGTGATGGAGCGGCTGCGGTGATAATAACCACGGAAGAGAAAGCCAGAGAATTTGTGGACAAGGCAAAGATGGTGGAAGTTGCCGGAATCGGGAGGGCAATTGATACCATAAACCTTGCAAACAGGGAGGATCTCCTCACACTAAAGGCTGCAAAGGTTGCGGCGGAGAGGGCTTATAAGATGGCTGGAATCACCGTGAAAGATATAGACCTCTTTGAGATTCACGATGCATTTACTATAATGGCTGCATTGAGCCTTGAAGCCATAGGAGCTGCAGAAAAAGGAAAAGGAGCCCAGCTTGCTGTTGAAGGTCAAATAGCTATTGATGGAGATTACCCAATACAAACCCTCGGAGGATTGAAATCAAGGGGACATCCCGTAGGTGCAACGGGAGTGTATCAAACAATAGAAGCGGTGTGGCAGCTTAGAGAGGAAGCTCCAAACCAAGTACCCGACCCGGAGGTCGCTTTGACCCAGAACATAGGCGGAACGGGTTCGAACATAACAATCAACATTTTAAGGAGGGTCTGAAATGGGGAGACCTATGCAGGTTGCCCGTTATTGGAGGCATTTTAAGGAGAAATACCGCATGGTTGGGACCAAATGCAAGGAATGCGGGGAAATCTACTTCCCTCCGAGGCAGGTTTGCCCTAAATGCGGAAGCAGAGAGATGGAAGATGTTCAATTGAGCGGAAAAGGAAAGGTTTTGAGCTGGACGATAGTTAGAAACCCACCCAGCGGATTTGAGTACTTCAAGCCGTATCCTTTGGCTCTAATAGAGCTTGAAGAAGGTCCCATAGTGCTGGCACAGCTCACGGATGTCGATGAAAACCAGATAGACTTTGGAATGGAAGTCGAGATGGTTACGAGGAAGATAAGGGAGTTCGAAGAGGATGGATTGATACTCTATGGCTACAAATTCAGACCTCCCATAAAGCCCTGACCTCTCTTTTTGTTTATTCATACTGTGAGAGTTAGTAAGGTGAGGGTAATACTGCAGCAGCGTATTGTTGGTGCCCTGTTATCCTGAGTGCCATGAAAATTGATTTAAACCCTCCGTCATACTTTTTTTGATGCACCATGAAGAACAAGCTTGTAGTGGTCACCGGTGGAGCGGGTTTCATAGGTTCCCACATAGCCGAGGAGCTTGGAAGGAGTAATGAAGTTGTGATAATAGATAACCTGTATACCGGAAGGGAGGAGAACATTCCCAAAGGAGTTGAGTTCATTAGGGCGGATATCAGGGACTATGAGAGCATTGCCGATGTAATCTCCCAGGCCGATTATGTCTTTCATGAGGCTGCCCTAGTAAGCGTCGTCGAAAGCGTGGAGAATCCCATGCTCACGGAGGAAATAAACGTGCTCGGGACGCTCAACATTCTGAGGGCTCTAGCCGAGGGGAATGGAAAGCTCATCTTTGCCTCCTCCGCGGCGGTTTATGGGGACAATAAGAGCCTGCCCCTAAGAGAAAGTGAAAAGCCCAAGCCCTTATCGCCCTACGGAATAACAAAAGTTTCCGGTGAATATTACTGCAGGGTTTTTTACGAACTCTACGGAGTTCCAAGTGTCTGCCTGAGGTACTTCAATGTCTTCGGCGAGAGGCAGGGATACAACCAATATGCAGGAGTCATAAGCATCTTCATCAACAGGGCCCTTAGAGGAGAACCTCTAATTATCTACGGAGATGGAAAGCAGACCCGGGATTTCATATATGTTAGGGATGTTGTTATGGCAAACATATTGGCTGCGGAGAAGGAAAGGGCAAACGGGAGGATTTTCAACGTTGCCCGGGGCGAAAGGACGACAATTCTGGAGCTTGCCCTAAAGATAATAGATGCCGCAGGATCTGAGAGCCCCATATTCTTCGACAAGCCGAGACCAGGAGACATAAGGCACAGCCAGGCGGATATAGGGGAAATTAAAAGGCTCGGCTTTGAGCCCAAGTACACACTTGAAGAGGGGCTTTTGAAAACCATAGATTGGTATAAGATGATGAAATTTTAAATCCATGCTGTGGGAGGGCACCAATGAATGGTGGATTCGTGATAATTGCAGTTGCCATTGGGATTCCTGTTTTCATGATGGCACTGATCTGGTACATTAAATGGAAGAACTTGAAGAAGGTTGAAACCATCTCAAACGGGTTGAAGATAGTTGGGGACGAAATAATTAGTGCCCCTGAAAATCGAGAGGGGATTTCTCAATCTAAGGGCGAGCTGGCGTCTCGGAGGAAGGGGCTTTAGATACATGGTTTCAAAGAGCTTCACGCCCGAAGAGAGCTTTGAGGGAGAGAGGGCGAGAATAATCCCCAGACCGTTCAGGATAATCCTGAACGAAAAGGGAGAGGGTAAAGTCAAACTTCCGGGCTTCAGGATAAAAGAGGGACATTTTAAAAATGTTTTACTGCTGTACACTTTTCCAAGTTATGAATTCAAGTTCTCAAAGAGGAGCCTGAGGATCATAGGAGATGAAGATTTTGCAGAACTCATAGTGGAGCCGGGGGAGAACTGCTTCAAAGGATACATACAGGCCCTGGAATTTAGAAAAGCCAAAAGAGCCAAGGTGGAAATCATTGGAGCGAACGATGAGAGGGTTGAGAGATGCATACTGGAAACAAAGAGGATCATGGAGTTCAGCCACACATCTCTAACCGAACCTCTTCTCATAATCACCCACCCCATGCTTCTAGAACCCCGGAAGCTTCTGGAGACAATGGGCATCAAAAAAGCGGTGGATGGACATGGAAGCTTCAAGCTAAGATTCTGCATTGAATTGGGAATTAAAAGGGAATTAAAAGACGAAGCCGATTTCAAAGTAGATGTAAAATATAGGAAAATCCGTAATTTCAAAGCGATTCAAATCAAATGATCACTTCTTGGGAACTTTGAACTGCATTGCCTGCTCTCTCTGGAGTTTTTGGGCTTGAACTGCCAAATCCTGAAGTTTGCGCTCGATTTTTTGAAGTGACTCCTGGGTCTTCCTTATAGCATCCTCATACTCCTTTATTCTCTCGTTCAGGTATGCTATTGCATCGTCAATGCTCTTCTCCATGGCATAACCGGCGCCAATGCTGACTATAGCACTCCTTTTGTCCATAATTTTGCCCTTCAGGAATGAGCCCGCACCTATGGGAACCAGTATCTCGGGATTTTCCTCCTCAACCTTTTTAAGCTCTTCCAATGTGTCCTTGACTGCACTGAATTCATTCATCCCAAGGGTCAATAGCTCAAGATTCTGACTTAGAAGTTGAGCCTGAGCCTGCAGAAGCTGATATTCATAAGCCAACTTTTGAAGTGCTTCCTCACCCATATCCATCACCCAGTTCAATTAAGAAGGAGCACTTTTAAAGATTTTTAATTTTTAAGAAGGGTTTTATGTAAAACCAAACACTATGCACCCTATAAAACCAAACACCCCAAAACGGGAAAATAAAAGAGAGCTAGAGGCTGAGCTTTCTAACTATGGGATCTTCCGCTTCCTCTGGCTTTATCTCTTCGACGCTCTCGATCCATACCTTGTTCCTTTTAACGCCGTGCTTGCTCCCGATTACCGAGTACACAAGCTCCTTGACATCCTCTGCCCTTACTCCCCTGTACTCCTTTGTGAACTCTTCCCTCTTTCCGTTCTTTTCAAAAGCTCCCTTAATCCTAAAGACCTTGACTTCCATCCCTCTCACCTCAAAAATCCAAGTGCTTCTTCAATCTTGACTATCTCGGGCCCCGTAGTCAGAGACCCGACGACAACACCCTTTGAGTTTGCCAGCATGCATGAGCCAACAAAAGGTACTCCCATATTGGCGGTTCCAACATAAACTTCAACTTTGAAAAGGTCTTCAAGCCATTCAAGTTCATCCTCAGTCGCATCTGGGTGCACAAGCCCCCCTTTATTCGTAACTACACCCACACTTCCAACAGCGTGATACTCTCCTATAAGACCCCTCTCGACTTCAACATCGAGAACATCCTCAATAACCTTAACTTCTTCCCTAGAGAACTTTGGACTGACTAGAGCTGCAGTGTCATTTGTTAGTATTAAATTTCCGAGTGCGGTGTGTGAGGTCATGATGGGCTCCACGCGCATGTCTATGTCGAGTTCCTTTAGGGAGTTCCTAATCGACTCCAGCTCACGGTCCCAAGCATAGTAGGTTGTCAAAATTGCTTTGGAGTTTCCTGCACTCAGAAGCCCTATTATACGAGACTTCATAATGCTCGTCTCAATTAAAGGAACGTTCAAAACTTCCTCCAGGATTTCAAGCTTATTCCCTGGAAGTCCTTCCCTAATAAGAGCTATCCTATCCGTGACTAACCCAAACACTCCGAGGTATGGTGAATTTTCAAAATCAAGCCTTTCTATATGCATTATCTCCCCTCACAAAGAAAATTTAAAATCAGGCGAGGTGAACTTCGGCAACCTTGATCTTGCCCTCTTCACCTTCCCTCTCTTCGAGGGTTACTTTGATCCTGAGCTTGCTCGGAGGCTTCTCAATGCCGCGCTCCCAGATCTTCTCATTTACATCCTGTCCGATTATAACCTCCTGAGCCTTTGTATGCCTCACTACGAATTCCTTAACGAACTTGACTGCCCTTGGAGCTCTCTTCCATCTCGGGACAATCTTTTTGATCTTCTTAATGGGGACTGTATAAACCTTCTCCTCCGCCATAGCTCATCACTCCTTAAGCTTTGTCCTCCTCCAGTATCTCCTCTTGGGGTGGCTCATAACCTTCCTGTTTGTTTTGACGATTACCCAGACGGGAATCCTTCTATTCTGCTTACCAGCTTTTGCAAGCCTAAGCTTCTTTGCAAGCGGTTTATATCTCGCCATGCTAAATCCCTCCTTCACTTGTGAACGTGAAAAGTATCTAGGGCACAATTTAGTCCGAGCTTATTTAAACTTTGCTTCCATTCACATTCAAAGGGTTTAGGTTAAAAACCTTTCTCTCGAGGGGCATTGTTCTGATTATTTTTCAGCGTTCTCTCGTGCCCCTTACGTTAACCCCTTATTCTGACATCTTTCTGATTATTCCTGAATAGTTTTTCTGGCAGTATCATAAAGATAGTTAAAATGATGCCTCCAGCTTCCACCCCAAGACCCTCGACTGGTAGTGGCGTTTTGGAAAGATGGTCAGCGGGTCAATACCTTTTTCTCTCAAAAGATGCCTGAGTTCAACCTCATAGTCACTCTTTTCAAGCTCCTCGCTCTCCTTAACCTCCACAACGAAGAGCTTTTCCGTAAGCTCCCTAATTGTTTTGTAGCCCAGGCCAAGAAGAGGTCTTATGTATTGAACGTTAAAGCGGTCTTCGAGCGAGCGCGTCTTTCTCTGATCAAGAAAGGGAACCCTATCATCTCTCCTTGTGCCATCGCTTATTCTTTCAACATTTTCGCGTTTTGCAATTTCCTCCAAAGCCCTCTCGTGGATGAACTGGATGGCATTGTTCGGGTGTCCATCCTTAATGCACATTTCCATGGCTTTCTCCAGAATTGTCTCCTCTAAAAAAACCACCTCATGCTTAAAGCCCAATCTTTCAGCAGTTTCTTTAGCGTAGCGCCATGAATTCAGAACCCCAAAATTCACCGTTACAAGCCTAACATCATAGTTAAGGCGATTTAAAATATAAGCTGAAAGAGAGGAATCCTTTCCGCCGCTGTAAAGGTGGAAAACCCTCATGATCACCACTTGATTCTAAACTCTCTTCTTGTCCTCGCATCTATCTGAGCCAGAATTCTCTTTAGCCTTGCATCATCTATACGCTCCCTTATCTGCCCGGCCTGATACAGCTGAATTAAAATTAACTCAACCTGCTGCGCAAGTTCGGGCCTCACGAGTTTAACCCTAGAGAGCCTTTCTCTCGCCTCTGGTTCAAGTATTTTTCTTAATATTGCTTGAATTTGAGCTTCCATTTCAGCCTGCTGTCTTGCTTGTTCTTCTTGTGCTGCCTGCTGCTCCGCTAAGCGTCTTTGGAGTTCAAGAAGCTTTTTCTTCCTAATTTCCTCGATATCCTCTGCCATACCCATCACCTCTTTTTAACTGAAGGATAGTTTGAAGGATATGGTTAAAAGTCTTACCTTTACATGCTTGATGAATACCTATTATTCTTCCCTCTCTGTAATATTGTTGGTAGACACATTAAAAACGAACCTTGTACACAAAGAACTCCAGAGGGATAAGTCAGAAAGAAGGCAAAAGGCTCAGTACTTCTTAAGCTCGGGAATAACCTCTTCAAGCTCCTTCTTGAGCTCGGTGGCGACCTTATCAAGGAACCTCTGCCCTTCTGGAGTTGCAATCCTCCCTTCACCGGGAATTTTTTTAATGAATCCTGCACCTTCAAGCTGCTGTAGTGCTTTTCTTATTATGCTTCCGCTTGCCTTGTAGAAGTGCTCAGGAGCGTGTCCTCTATTCTTCCTTCCACCGTACCATGTTCTCAACCTCTCAATTCCAACGGGGCCATCTATGTATATTTTTCTGAATATTGAAGCAACTCTGTAGTACCACCAATCGTCCTGTTCGGGCAAGCGCTCTTTGTGGATTCCTGTCTTAACGAATGGTGCCCACTCGGGTGGCTTAATAGCCTCAACTTCCTTCAACTTCTGTGCAGCCCTCTCAACGAGCAAATCACCAGGAACGTCATAAACCGTAGCCATCTTTCACTCCCTCCCTTTTTTGAATTTTTTCCTAAATTGAGCGATATCGAGCCTGACTTTATCCACGGGCTTTTCTTCCCGTCTCTCCTTTGAGATTTCCTTAAACTTGAGTCTCCTTAAATACTTTTCCCAACCTTCTCTAGGACGGAACAATATAAACCTTTTGCCCCGGACGTCAATAACCTCACTGTCCGTGAGTTCGGCAACCTTTTGGGCAATCTCCTCCCTCTTCATCTCAGTGCTGATGAGAGCGCCCTTTCTAATCTCAACCTTTACCACACCATCTTTCTTGAGCTGGGTGCTCACCTCATTTATCGCACCCTCATCAAAGCCCTTCTTTCCAATCCACGCCTTAGGCTGGATATCATAATATTTAGCCCTTAAAGCTCGCTTCACTTTACCTGGCAATCTATCCATCTCACACACCTCAATGCTTGGAGAAGCTACAGGTTTATAAATGTTGGGTGCTTTTAAAGCTTTTCCGCTTGGCTTTCTTCTCCCTCAGGTATGGATACCTCATGATGTGCCCGCATTCAAGGCATTTAACAACCACGTGCCCCTCTCTAAGCCGCACTCGAGCATTAACTCCCGGTACTAGGAAGGAATGACATTTTTTACAGTAACGACGCTTCCACTTTCTTGGCATTTTAACCTTGGCTTTTTGCTGCACTCCTAGGGCGATCGCCACATAACGGTTAGCCAGGGATTTATCATATGGAAACACCCGTTCCGCCAAGGTGAAGAGTATCTCAATCCTCTCCCTTGCAATTTCCTTCTTTTCCCTCTGCTCCTTCCTTCTCAAAAAATTTTTTCTACTCATGGGATCACCAAAAAGAATTAAAACTAAAGGGTTGCCCAGAAGGGATCTTTCTGTTTCTTAACCTTGGCTGTTTCCTTAAGAGCCCTAACATCAGTCTCATCCAGCTCGCTTCTTAATTCCTTCACGAGTCTTATGACCTCATCCCTTGAAATATCAACATAAAGGATCTCCCCCGGATGTATGTGCCTTCCGACCATCGGGCCCTCTATGGCAACCGCCACCTGATCCCCTTTCTTAGCTTCACCTATGAAATCACTCTTGGATTTTATTGACTTAATGATTCCAATTCTCTCGCCGTTCTGCTTTATTAGAGGATATCCCGGTTTTATACGACCTTCCAGAACCTCTATGCCCACTATTGCAGGATGACTTCTCCTAAAAATATAGCGCTCATCCGCAAAGAGTCTTATAACTCCTGGGAACTTCGTCTGTGCTAGCAGCTCTCTCTTCTTCTCCTCCTCTTTTTCTCTATGCCATCTCTCGTAATCCTCAATCACCTTGTAGATTACATTTCCCACGAAGATTGGGATTTCCTTGGCTTCAGCAACCTCTCTGGCATCCTCATTAATTTTGACGTTGAAGCCGAAGATTACCCCAAGATACTCGTTCTCGTCCTTTATACTCAGTGCTTCCATGACATCTGTTTTGTTTATATCTCCAACATCCGCCTTTCTTATGGGGATATCTTTCTCCTGAAGCTCTTTGCTTAAGGCTTCAAGGCTTCCTAAGGTATCTGCCTTGACTATAACACCTATTTCGCCGCTCTCAATTTTTATACGCTCTATCTGACTCAGGATTTCCTCTTTAGCCTTTTCGATCTCCTCTTCGCTTCTAGCCGCAATTATGGGGGAACCTGCCAGAGCACCATCCAAATCGGGTGCTGCAATCTTAATACCCGATGCCGCAGCAACTTCTTCCACATGATCAAACCTGAACCTTGGGTCTCTGATCTCATCTAGGGGCTTGGGTTTCAGAAGTGCCCTTATCTTCGTAACGATGGCTCTATCCTTTCCCCCCACCACAATCGTGTCATCCTTCTTAAGGGTTCCATCGTAAATTATAACATCTATGGTTGTTCCCAGGCCCAGTTCTTCTCTAACTTCTAGGATTGTGCCCCTTGCGGGACCCTCAACCTCGATCTTAAGCTTCTGCTCCAGGTATTTTTGAGATAACCCGGCAATCAAAACCAAGAGCTCCGCAACACCAATGCCATACTTGGCGGAAATTGGCACTATAGCTAGCTCCTTTGTGAAGTCCTGCACCCTATCAAAGCGGTTTGCCTGAAAACCCAGCTCATAGAACTTCCCTATGACCTCCCATAGCTTTGTCTCAAGCTCCTGCTGAGCTCTCTGATCCTGCTTTTTGAAATTTAAGAGGAAAGCCTCATTTTCCTTAACTTTCCATCCTTTAATCCTGTCAATTTTGTTAGCCGCAACTATGAAGGGTGTTTTATATTTCTTGAGTATCTCTATGCTCTCGAGAGTCTGGGGTTGGAAGCCCTCATTTACATCGATGATCAAAATTGCTAAATCGGCTAGGCTACCTCCTCTCGCCCTAAGGCTCGTGAAGGCCTCGTGTCCTGGAGTGTCTATAAAGAGAAGGCCCGGAAGCTTAATCTCACCTTTCCAGAGGCTTAAAAGGGGGCCCGCTATCTCCTTAACAACTCCAATCGGGACTTCCGTGGCTCCGATGTGCTGGGTTATTCCTCCCGCTTCTTTGCCCGCAACATTTGTTTTACGGATTCTGTCAAGTAGCGTGGTCTTTCCGTGATCCACATGACCGAGAACCGCTATAATCGGCTGTCTAATCTTTTTCATAATATCACTCTCCATGATCCTAACTAAGCTTAACTAAAGTGCTGGATTTTTAAAAGTTTGGCTTTCTTTAATGGCAGTGTCAGGGTTTCTGTCTCTGCTAGAAAAAGAAGGGGTTGGGTGTTTCATCTTTCGCCGGAACAAAAGACAGCCACACGACAAGTTCATAGCAGCTGAAAGTTGGCTTCAGAATGCGACGCCACAGTTATCCCAGCAGCACCCTCCCAAGATAAAAATTAAGAGGAAAAATCACTCCAAACATCTCGTGGAGTCTAGGAATTCCCCCTCATCCCTGTGCCAGTGGGAGTGGTAGAACCAGTCAGCAGCTTTGCAGTACTCATGAAGTTCTTCCTCTTTGAAATAGAGTGCAATTTCACGCTCTGCGGTCTCCGGGCTGTCAGATGCGTGGATTACGTTATAAATTGCATCTCCTACGTCAAGGCCATAATCGCCCCTGATGCTTCCGGGTTCCGCGTCTTTCGGGTCGGTGGCACCGCACATCTTTCTGACGACGCTTATTGCGTAGCGCCCTTCAACGACCATAACGACGCTTGGGGCTTTGGTTATGTAATCTATCAGAGGCTCAAAGAAGTGTTTTCCCTTATGCTCCTCATAGTGCCTTTCAGCAAGCTCCCTATCAATGTGGATCATCTTCATTCCAACGATTCTAAGCCCCCTCTTTTCAAAGCGGCTTATTATTTCTCCTATCAATCCCCTAACAACAGCATCGGGCTTAATTATAACAAGGGTTCGCTCAATCTTCCTCATTGGCAACACCAAAACTATTGTAGATGAAGGGGTAAAAAGGTTTGCCCTAAAACCCGGGTGTCACCTCCATGAGGTTACCATAAGAACACCCTTCTAAAACTCCACGCCCTTCCTTGCAAGAATGCCCCTCTGATAAGGGTGCTTGATCTCCCGCATCTCCGTTATATAATCTGCCATCTTAAAAAGTTCTTCCGGACAGTAACGACCCGTTAGAACGAGTTCTGTGTTGGCGGCTTTGCTTCTTATAAGCTCCTTTACTTCCTCCACGTCCAGCATACCAAAGCCCAAGGCAACGCATATTTCATCTAGAATCACTAAATCCCAATCACCGCTTGAAACGACTTCCCTAGATCTCCCAAGAGCTTTTTTTGCAGCCTCAATATCATCAGGTTCTGGTTTTCCATGTACAAACTTCGGTAAACCATAGGATTCCACCCTTATGCCGCATTCT
>Ga0164310_10001040_pt1 | contig 15420 bp, 12 predicted proteins | sample GuaBasSedimGuay1_FD_121795 | JGI IMG/M metagenome (GOLD analysis project Ga0164310, IMG submission 121795) | Subseafloor sediment microbial communities from Guaymas Basin, Gulf of California, Mexico - Guay1, Core 4569-9, 0-3 cm | ecosystem: Environmental > Aquatic > Marine > Hydrothermal vents... | reverse complement strand
GCCTGATTCTGGTCGCCAGGCGAATAGATAGGCTGAAAGAACTGGCTAATAGCTTGGACTCAGAGTGCCACCTCATTGAACTCGATATTCGCAGCAGGGATGCTGTTAAAAAGGCAATTGGCAGCCTTCCTAAGGAATGGTCGAAGATTGACATACTGGTTAACAACGCTGGTCTCAGCCGGGGGTTGTGGAAGCTCCATGAAGGCGAAATCGATGGCTGGGAAGACATGATTGACACCAACGTCAAGGGACTGCTGTATGTCAGCCGGGCGATCATACCGGGGATGGTTAAGCGCGGTCGAGGACATGTTATTAATATCGGTTCGATTGCCGGACACGAAGTCTACCCCAACGGCAATGTCTACTGCGCCACCAAACACGCCGTGGACGCCATCACCAAGGGAATGCGCATCGACTTATTCGACACACCGATTCGCGTTTCCACGATTGACCCCGGGCTTGCTGAGACCGAGTTTTCGGAAGTTCGGTTCTACGGTGATAAGGAACGTGCGAAGACAACCTACGAGGGATACAAGCCGCTTGAGGCCAAAGATGTTGCCGAGGCTATCGTGTGGGTCGCCAAACAGCCGCCGCACGTACAGATCGCCCAGGTGACAATCCTGGCTACCGACCAGGCCTCCGCCATGGTACTCAACAAGAAAGAGTAGGGGTTGGATAGTCAAGGGCAGGATCAACCACTCCGAGAGTGCCTGCGATCATGCCAATTGAAGATGGCAGAAGCCCTCCGGCTTCTTCCCTACAAGACTATGGCAGAATCGCCAAAGGGTTTACATTACAAGGCTGCGTGTTTGGGGACATCCCCCACACGGACCCTCCCTACGTGGATTCGGTAGAAATTGGGAAAGTCCTTACCGAAACCCAGTGACCTTCCGCCACCGGTGAGACAAGATCAACAGCCTTGACTTCCACAGTTTCGTCGGAGAGATAGGAGGCTACCTCATCCTTGACTAACACCACCCGATGCCGCGAAATCTCCTTGGCAACAGTTACGTGAGGAATAAACTCACGATGCGGTAGTGGCAGGTCAAGTTCAGCATAGAGACGCTTGTACAATCGATTGAGTTCCGGGTTTGACTTGGCACACCAGTAGATAATCGGTGTATCGGGATAGAAGTCTCCAATTGAACCGAGCTGAATCTTCAACGGACCTGATTGCTGGACTATCGGACTAATTATCTGCGACAGTTCGGCGAGGGTCCTGGTAGTGTCAAACGGGAAAACCAGCGTCATATGGGCGGATATGAGGTCATAGTCGGGATCGAATCTCTCACGCAAGGAGCCGATCACCTGGTCCAGCTCCGACGGCAGGTAGATCACAATCGCATACCACTTGGGTCCAGACTTGTCCCCACCACTCTTGAAGCTGTAGCCCATTACTTTTTCGCTGTCTGTTGTCACTTATAGAACACTATCTCAATTCGTCGGTTTTTCGTGCGACCCTCGGACGTCTGATTGGAAGCTACAAAGTTCGTCTCTCCGCGTCCAAACACTTTCATGCGCTCCGGAGCAACACCAAGAGTTTCCAGGTAGTTGTGTACTCTCTGGGCACGTTTCTCTGACAATGTGCGATTGGCTACGGTAGTACCAATGTTGTCCGTGTAACCATTTATGTCGAGCTTGATGTCCTGTACGAAAACGAGCAGCCCCGCCAATCGCTTGACTCGTTCACGGCTGTGCGGATCGATCTCGAACGAACCCGATGCATACTTGATGTTCAGCACCATTGGTGTTGAGAAAACCTCCAGATCGACACAACCATACTTATCGACATCCAGACCAACCAGGGTGTGAGGACAATCGTCAAGACCGTCCGGGATGCCATCGCGGTCGGTATCAATCGGGCATCCATTTTGTTCTACCAGTGCACCTACAGGACTGTAGGGACAGGCGTCCAGATAGTCCGGAATCCCATCGAAATCCGAATCCACCGCGCAACCGTTGATATCAACCACCCCGGTGGCGTCGAAACTCGTCCCCGGGCAGTCATCCAATCCATCAGGCACACCGTCATGATCTGAATCCAGGGGACAGCCTTTTCTGTCCACAGCAGTACCCTCTGGTGTATTCAGGCATTGATCGGAGTGGTCCGGGATACCATCACCATCGCTGTCGCGGCTCGATCTCCCGGTGATGTTTTCTGCTGATCCTTGCCACGCCAGTTCAGACCTCCACTCCTGGCGAGGTTCCGCATGACCAAAATTGATTGTTATGCGTGCCATGGTTCCAAACAACCAGCGATCTCGCGCCTGATTGATTTCCGACTCAAACGATGCCCCGGCACCAGTGAGATAATCAGCACGAGCCGATATATGCAACGAAACTCTCGATGCCGGTCGTATCAGGATTCCTGCGGTGACGCCAGCGAATACTTCCGACGCGGCGAAATCCGCCGGTTCATCTTTCTGTCCCCGCACGGAGTATGTTGTGCCTGAGTCAGGATGGACTGCTTTCCAGACCATAAGGCCACCGCCAAAGCCACCGGTAAAATTCAACAGGCGATCTGAGTCAAACAAAAGTCGTGTGAATGTTGCTCCCAGCCGGGTGAGTTTGAACTGAATGGGGGCGTTGTTGTTGATTCCTCCCGCGACACTGCTGGAGTCAACGCTGATATCGTTATTGAACTCACACCCTGAGTACTCAATGTCAAACCGCCAGTGGTTGGAAAGCCGGTGGCCAAACGAGAAACCGATAGCTGTTTCGGAATCGTAGCTGAAGAAGTCCCCGCCTGTAAAGTTTACCACACCACCGCCACCACCGACACTGTATTTCATGTCAGCCGCCTGTCCCGTGAGAGAGAAGGCCAGCAAAATAACTATGATGCCGATTGTACGCATTAGATAGTGGGCGGTGTACGTCCTCGTGCGCCGCCTGTCGCCGAGATATCGGCAGACGAGAACGTCTGCCGCACACGGGAACAGGTTACTGGATCCCCGCCTCCGCGAGGATGACGGAGGAAGTGGCGGGGATGACGAGAGTGGTAGTTTTAGAGCGTTATCGGGCACTTTTTCAACAACCTGCTAGTAGAGTTTCTTGATCTCCACATCCGTATAATAGTGTGTCAGAATCCGTTCAAAAGACCAGCCATTGCGCGAATGACCAATAGCACCACACTGACACATGCCTACGCCGTGTCCGTATCCCTGTCCGCTGAATGTAATTGACAGAATGTTTCCGTCGTTGTCACGAGCGATATCGACATCAAGCCGGGCGGATGGCAGAATCAAGTCCGGGTTTGACGTCCTGCCTACAACCCAGCGGATACGGTCTTTCTGAAAACGATAGACATCGGTATCTGTCCTGACAAGTAACTTGCGCACCCTGCCGCCAGCGGTACGATCAACCACGGTGACGTTGGTAATCGGGCCGATGCGATAATCCCGGCCACGGTCGGAAGCCAGGTACTGCTCGATACGTCCACGTAGTTGCTTCTCGGTGAACACTTCTTTCCATGTGTAGTACTTGGACCAGGCACACGCGGTACCGTCCTCGACTGACTTCAAGTATCCCACTTCCTTGCGATCCCAGACATCCTCGATATTGTCCGTGCGCCCACCACATGTAGAATGGTAGTAGGCGGTGATCATATCATCGTGATACATAATCACCTTACCGGCTGTCTGATCTATGGCTTTATTGGTAAGCTTGTTCTCGACCGACTCACCTTCGTAGAGCTGATCCATGATACTGCTTCGAGTATCGTACGGCTCACCCTCGTATTGTTTCAGGTGCGACATGGCATAAGTTCGAGCGGCAACCGCCTGGGCCTTCACCGCCTCGATTTCCTTGTCGGTACGTCTCCCTATCTCCGGCGGCACGACGCCTCGGAGGTAGTCCTCCATGTAGACTACGTTGATACAGCGGATAACCTCCCCATGGGGCAGCATCCTCAGGATACCCCGGTACGGTTTTGAGCCAAGGTGCACGCGGTTACCGTTGCCACGTGGGATGATATTGACCTCATCGAGATACTCCTCGATAGGTTCACCAAGATGGCTGTACACCGACAAACGTGAGCCGCTGTTGCTTATTGAGACCGGGCGGCTGGAGTAGTAGACCTCTTGCATTCCACCACGAAGACACTCAATGCCGAAAGCAGCGTCAGCCGAAACCTTCAGTTTGTCGCCACCCTCCTCAAGCAGCACCCGTACAAAGGGAACGCGTATGAAGCTTGTGACCGATTCCTCCTGAAGTCCTGGTATCGTGCCACAACTCCACAGCAGGACCAGAAGAATGAACCCCACTCCAATGCGCAGGAACAGCCTGTTCAGGTTTCTTAAGGATATCTGTTTCTGATCGCGTTTCATTGTCGTCTTTCTCAAAGCGGTGGTTGGACAATCTTTCCCGCCACCGGCAATCTCCGCTGCAATCGTCTTCCTGCAAACCTTGTCGGCAGAGCCTCCCCACGCAGGCAACTCTCGCCCATCACAGCAAACGCAGCAGCTTCCACCAGGTCAGGATTATACCCAAGCTGCCGAACTGTCGTCACCCGCAGGAAGTCGAACATATCCGCCAATCGGCTTTGGAAGAATCTGTTATGTGTTCCTCCGCCGGTCAAATACAATTTAGTAATGCTGTGATCTTTCACAATAATCGGCTGGATCTTCGTGGCAATCGCCATTGCTGTCAATTCCGCCGCAGTCGCCATGACATCTGCTTTGGGGAGGCGGTGCTCTCTGGCGAAAGAGACCATTCTGCCAGCCATCTCTGCACCAAATTCTTCTCTGCCCGTGGAAACTTTCTTCGCCGTAAAAAAAGGTTCTGCGGCGAGTAAGGTGACAAGTCGTTGCGAGACCACACCCCGACAGGCCTGCTGACCATTACGGTCGTACTCCTGTCCGAAAAGAATGCCGGCCAGCAAATCGCACAGACTGTTGCCCGGTCCGCAGTCTGCAGCGAGAATCTGACGTTTTTCCCCGAGGGCCGGGAGATAGAAGAAGTTGGACATACCACCGATGTTGACTATCAGTCTGGATTTGGATTGATCGGCAAACAGCCGGGCCATGGCCGCCACGGTGATAGGGGCGCCTTCGTTGCCCAAAGCAATATCAGCCTGCCTGAAATCCCCAACCACTACTTTGCCTGTCCGCGCCGCAATCTGCTCCAGCGATCCAAGCTGCAAGCTGCCATGCAGTACAAAACCGGATTGTTTAGCTTTGTTGGGAAGGTGTCGCACTGTCTGACCATGTGAGGCTATCAGGTCCACTTTTAACCCTTTGCCGGCCAGTCGTTTGATGAAACTCGCCGCTGATCGCGCATAGAACTGGCCCAACAGATTGTCAAGCTGGACCAGTCGGTCCAAATCCATGAGGTCTGAATCTGCACATTCCAGAACCGACTTACGAACTTCGCCCGGATACTTGCGTCGCGAGCCGTCCACAAACTTGATCCGCACACCACCGATTGCTCGCCTGATCCTGAGTGCGACCATGTCAAGGCCATCGGCTGAAGTGCCGGAGTTGAGACCCAGCACCAGCAATTGTTTCCTGTCTATCAGCTTTAGTAATGACATGCTCTATGACACCACTGTATTTCCAAGTTTCAACTTCACAGCCGCTATTCGATCAAGCGAAGTACGGATGCTTTCTGCACTCACCCTTCCGTCTTGCACCGAGCCAGCGAAATACTCATAGGCCTCCATAGCTACATCGTAGTCCTGTCCGAACAGTAGCAGGTCATGACCGGCACAGAATGCCGCTACGGCACGTTCGCCGACACTGCCCAGAGCTTCCGCACCAAGCATACACAGCTCATCAGTGATTACAAGCCCATCGAAACCGAGATCGTCACGCAGCCATCGCGATACAATTGTTCGTGAACCGGTTACTATCTCGTGGTCTACAGACGGCAATTGCATGTGTGTTGTCATGACAGTCTCTGCGCCCACATCAATACCGGCAACAAATGGTATTCTCTCACGGTGTGCCCAGGTGGAGTGGTCATAGTCGGCAATCGCAGTAGCTTTATGGGGATCAATCGCTGCCGCTCCGAGTCCCGGGAAGTGCTTCAAGCAGGAAAACAGGCCGTGCTGTTTGTTGACGGTAACTGCCGCTTGCACAAACGACGCCACCTGTTCAGCCGTACGGCCGTAGCAACGACCGTCCATACATGTATTCTGTTCCTCCAAAAAGATGTCTGCCACGGGTGCCAGATTGTAGTTAATCCCAAGAGATTTCATGTACGCCGCAGTGGATGTGTAGTCTTTGGTGAACTGGCCGATATTGTTGGTTTCGGCGTAGGCAGAAGCAGCACCGTACTGTGCCGGTTCCTTTGTCAGTCGGCTGGTACGACCTCCCTCCTGATCGATAGAGACAAAAGGCAGCGCCGTCCGGCAGCAACTCTTCAGACTCTCAACAGCCCGTCGCACAACGGCACCGCTGGTGCAATTATCACCAAACAGGATGAACCCGCCGATCTGCTTGTTAGCCACGAACTGCTTGAAACGCTCGGGTGGTTCTTCTGAGGGGTAGCCGATGATGAACAATTGACCGATTCTACTGAGAAGCTCTTCCATGATCTTCAATCTTGTCCTTAGTCGAGTGATACAATAAGCAAGTGTCTATAATACACACACAAGGTTTTTACCTGATTTCTTCGCCTGGTACATCGCCTGGTCAGCCGCCTCGAGTAGTTCCTCCTCAGAACGCTCATTTTCAGGGTAAGAACTGACACCTATCGAGACGGTGATTTTCAGTTTCACAGATGCCCCAACGGTAATGATAGTCTGTTCTACCTGCTCTCGAATCCGTTCTCCTATATGCTCTGCCTCTGAAAGTGGAGTCTGGGGGAGAATCACCACAAACTCTTCGCCTCCATAGCGAGCAAAAATGTCTACATCACGCACGCACTGGCGGATTACGTCTGCCAGGGTTTTCAGCACAACGTTGCCGACTTCGTGACCATAAGAATCATTTATCTTCTTGAACCAATCGATATCAACCATAACGACCGACAAGGGGAGACTGTATCGAACGGCACGCTTTCTCTCTTCGTGCAGTTTCTGGACGAAATAGCGGTAATTGTAAGCCTCGGTCAGTTCGTCAATAATTGAGAGTTCTTCTGTCTGGCGATGTAACTCTGCGTTCTGTAGGGCCATTCCTGCCGAACGGGCTACCACCTGGAGCATCTGCTCGTCGCGCGCCCCAAAGAAGGCGGGTTCACCGGACTCCGCCATCAGCAGCCCCACCGACTTGCCATGAGTTGTCATCGGGGCAAGTACTACTGAGCGCGCATCCGCTCGCAGTGGTTCATAATCGTCACGTTCAGCGAGATCAACAACGCGTATAGTTTCATCGGTCAGGGACACCCTGGCAATTAAATCACCTTCTGAAACCGCCAGCATTTTCTCTTCATAGTGGACATCCGCATTCTCACACACCGCACGATAATAGTAGATTCCACGCTTGGTCCGAAGAATAATGGCATAGTCACGATATTGAAGCGTGTGACCGAGAATTCGCATAACCTCGCGGATAACACCGTCAGGCTCAAGAATCCCGGCTAAGATGCGGGTGTTCTCATACATCATCTCAAGCTGAGCCTGTGATTTCTCCAGCTCGGATGTGCGCATGTTGAGTTTGTCGAAAAGCCCCATCAGTCGCTGTTCGGACCTGCGCATATACTTCGAGACATACGACAGGGCCAGAAAACAGACCCACATCAGTCCAACGTGAAGTACCGGTTCAAACAGGCTATCCGGATGAAGGGATGAGACTGTTTGAACAGCATACGCTCCACTGAGCAGCACAGTTGCTCCAAGGGCAAACGGAGCAGTGAGCACATAGGCAGCTACAGAAACCGTCAGGAACAAAAACAGATGGAACGAGGAATCTGTGCCGCCTGTACTTGCTATCAGAAGCGGAAGGAAAATGATGTCATAGATAATTGAAGCCAGGTAGGCCAATTTCAGATCGAACTTGCCACTGATTCCAAGAAGGAAACAACCGATCAGCAGAACATAGGTCACCATGACCGGGTAGAAGAAACCTCGGTCAATGCTTCTCCCCTCACCAAGGAAGCCGAACCAACAGATAATCAGGAGAATAGTTACCCTGATTAGCAGATTGATGACGTCAATCCTGGGCAGAAGCGTCTTGTTGCGATCTAGAAACAGTTTCATACTAATACCAGCATATAGGCCGTATATCGGCCTTCCTGCAGCACTATTGATTGTCTGAGTAGTAATTATGCAGATTGTGTGTTGTCTTAGGCCGCGCTGATTTTCCCGTAGGCTCCTGAACAGAGAGGAAGAAAACGCCAACTGAGAGCATCAGCAGAATGCAGTCAGTCACAACCATGAGAATTTTTCCTGACAGCACACATCTCACTATTGTTGTGTAAATCAATGCTGCGATGGCAGTTACAATCATTGTTGTCATGATGCCAGACCAGCAGGAACATTCATGTTTTCACCGTTGCTGCCTTCAAGGTCAAACTGGAACCTCAGGAAAGTCAAATGCCCCCTTTTTTCATTGCCTTTTAACCGGGCCAGCGGCAACTTGGGTATCAGACCGCTCGTAAACAGGAACAAAGGCCTTTGGGATTGAAACAATGAGCAAACGATTATCGACAGCAATCAAATCATTGCCACTTATGGCAGGAGTTGTTCTCTGGATGACACTCCTGTTCACGCCCCCCGGATTCAGTTCAACATTCAAGGGCGGCGATATCGTTCATATCACGAACCTGGAAGAGATTGATGACGACCTCTATGCGGCCAGTGAGGAAGTCCTTGTTGCAGGTACGATAACGGGTGATTTGGTAGCCGCGGGAGACCTTGTCAGAACCACAGGGGAGATTGGCGGCTCCGCCAACCTTTTCGGCCGCAAGGCAGAGCATTCCGGAAGAGTTGAGGGTTCACTCCGATGCGGTGCCCAGTATGTACAAGTGGATGGTTATGTTGCCGGATCCTTACTGGCGGCAGGAGCTGAGGTCACCGTAGGAAATCGCGCGGTCATCGAAAGAGACGCAAGTTGCGTAGGTACCGATATTGAACTGGCTGGAGTGATCAAGGGAAATGTTTTCAGTGCGGGAACAACTGTCCGGATCAGCGGTCTGGTGGAAGGTGACGTTGAGGTGCGAGCGGAAAGAATCGCGATCTTGCCTTCAGCCGTAATAAAGGGTTCTCTGATCTACAAATCGGAGAAAGAGGACGCCCTTGAACTCATGGGCGATGCTACTGTCATAGGCGAAATTACTTGGGATTCCGGCAAAGACGGGGCAGAAGTAGAGGATGAGGACGAGGAGAGTGATTTCTTATCAGGTGCCATTCTCTTGGTATCAGACCTTTTTGCGGCATTCCTTTTCGGAATTATCATGATAAGGCTGTTTCCTCGCTACGCCGAGGAATCGGTAAATCAACTTAGGAAAAGAGCATCTGTTTCACTGGCAGCCGGACTGCTTGGGTTGCTGATTGCGGTCGCATGCGCGGTTGTTCTGGTCTTAGCCCTGATCGGCTCACTCGCAGGAGGCATTCTCCTAAGCAGTGGGCAGATTCTCGCCAGCGCCATCTTGCTTATTCTATCAACACTCACGATACCAATAGCCAGTTTTGGTGCGGTGACCGGCAGTATTCTACTCTATTCCGGCAAGATTGTATTCGGAATGCTGGCCGGATATGTCATCTTGAGAATAGTGCGAAAAGACATTTGGACCGTGAGCAAAACAGCTTTGTTCATTGGTTTACTAATACTCGGTGCCGTGTGCGCCATCCCCTACTATATCGGTCCGTTGATAGCGGTTCTGGCTGCCTTGACCGGTTGTGGCGCAATTGTATTGGCTATCAGGAAGCTGTCGCAAGAGCAACGGGACTTGTTGAAGAAGGTTGTTGTGCGCGGCAGATGTCCAACGATGTGATCACTCAGCACTCATAGTCGGATACGAACAGCAGTACGATTTCTCAGTAACCGGCGACAGCCCCGCCACGGCGTGGATCGGAAGCGCCGTGCATCAGCCCTTCCGCAGTAATGTGAATCAACTGCAAGTCTCCGTATTTGGAGCGCTCCTGCACATGGTATCCATACTTAATCAGTGCTTGTATCTTGTCCACGAAGAAGCCCTCCTCCTCAAGATAGACCACGTCCGGCAACCATTGATGGTGGAACCGTGGTTGCGAAACTATTTCCTCAAGGGATAGACCAAAACGGCTGAAACCCACAATGGCCTGTGCCACGGTAGTAATGATCCTGGAACCGCCCGGAGAACCCAGCACCAATAGAGGCTTGTCATCTTTCAGAACCAGTGTGGGCGACATTGACGACAGCATTCGCTTGCCCGGCTCTATCTTGTTCGCCTCCCCGCCGATCAGACCATACAAATTGGGATGTCCGGGCCTGATTGAGAAATCATCCATCTCGTTGTTCAGAAGGAAACCCGCCCCTGACACAACCAGCTTGGATCCGTATGTCGCATTCAAAGTCGTCGTGACAGATACCATGTTGCCATGTTTATCACACACGGAGAAATGCGTGGTCTCATCCGACTCGTACTTCAGGGGGCTACCGGCCTCAATAGCGTCTGATGATCCTGCGTGATCCACGGGAATCAGCTTTCGGCGTTCATCTATGTACTCAGGACTAAGCAATCTGCCCGGTATGGAATAGTATGCCGGATCACCGAGATGTATTGATCGGTCAGCATAAGCCAATCGCGATGCTTCACAAAACAGATGCATATACTCCGGCGAATCCGGGAAGTACCGTGAGAGGTCGTATGGCTCAAGCAGCTTGAGTATTTGCCCCATGACGATGCCGCCGGAGCTTGGAGGGCACATAGAGTAGATGTCGAGTGAATCGAATTCGAAATGGACTGGCTGCCTCCACATGACTTGATACTGCTGAAGGTCTTCCGCTGTAATCAGCCCGCCATGTTCTGCCATACATGCCACGATACTATCCGCGATGAACCCATTATAGAAAGCTTCCGAACCTTCCGCCGCAATCAGATACAGAGTTGCAGCCAAATCACTCAGGATTAGTTGTTCACCAACTCCCGGCACTTTGCCGCCCGGTAACAGTAATGACTCGGTTTCAGGAAATACACTCAACTGGTCCTGGTAGTCTGCAAGTGAACCTGCCAGGTATTCGTCAACGATGAATCCCGTATCGGCCATCTTGGCAGCAATGGTTACCAGGTCTTCCCACGGTAACGTGCCATACTCCTTCCACAAGGCATGCAGACCTGCCACTGTCCCCGGCACACCAGCAGACAGCGCCCCAAGGCTTGACAAGTCCTCCACAACGCCACCACCGTTATCGAGATACATATCTTCGGTAGAAGCCAGTGGAGCTTTCTCCCGGAAATCGAGTGCTATTATATGTCCATTCCCGCCGTCACGCGCCAGCGCAAACCCGCCTCCTCCGAGATTGCCTGCCTGCGGATGAACCACTGCCAGAGCGAATCCAACTCCAACGGCAGCATCAAATGCATTGCCGCCCTGGCGAAAAATCTGTTCGCCTACCTGGGACGCAATCGGAGAGACTGACGCCACAACCCCGTTTTCGTGGAAGTGGGAAATCTTGACACCGTCGCAGCCTATAGACAGGCCAATGACAACAGTCAAGACGCACGTCAACAGCAAAACATGCCTGATGAATCGACTGGATACAGGCTTGAGTAAGTCCATATTGCGCTCAGCGAAGGCTTATCGCTTTTCGACCAGGAAAATCAAGCCGTCAGGAAAATCAACTTCCATAGGAATACCCAATCTCAGATCTTTGGCCGTGATCTTGATCGGTTCGGCTTCTTCCCCATCCATTATGTTAGTAAGCTTAAGCTTGGCAGATGAGAAGCCAGCCTTTCGCAGATCCGCCCGCACTATTACTTCCCTGCGTGTCGCCTCGAATCCATCAGAGAGATTCCCTGGAGGTGGGACAACAACGAACAGAAGCCCCTTCTTTACGCCCATCTGAAATGATATCGTGACGGAAGGATCACTGCAGTAGAGATGGCTCTCGTGGCCTTCATCCTTGAGAATCGACTCCACAAAAGCCAGTCTGTGGTGGTTACCCCCTGAGGCAAAATCGAATGACAGCAGGTAGAACTTCCCCTTGAACCTTGTGGAGCAGACGGCAACAAGCTTCTCTCCGGCTTTGGCAAGTTTTTTCACTTTGGAGTCATCACTGGATCGAATAGAACCATACATATGACAGGGAAACGTGCCGTTTTTGTGCTCGACATCCACTATGCGGTAATCTACCGTTGTCCGAATGCGGAAATGCTTTGCAAGAATCTGACAGTCCTTGAAGTTCTCGTCATATCGAGGCATGACCCCACACATGACGATTGTCACGCCGGATTTGGCTAACTCAATCAGCTCTTCCTGGTCCGCCTGAGCCATCACTTCGGTGGCCGGTACGAACAGCAGCTTATAGCCCTTCAACGTAGAATACTCACGGTTCTCACGAATGCCGTAGTCAAGCCTTAGACGCATTAAGTCGCGACAGAAACCGGTCGTTGTCTCATTCAGCAACCTCGGAACATACTGAAGCTCGTTCTTGCTTGATGTCTCACGAAGCCAGTAGTACAAACGATTGCCCAGAACAGCAATTTCAGGTTTGGACTCCATGTCTTCGAAACTAAGAGTGGAAATGCCTTGGTTGAAGTTACAGGCAACCTCATATCCCTCCGTCACAGTTCCATCCTGACGCAATGGGGCACTGTGCCAGTGATCCCGATCAACAAACATGTGATGATTAATTCCCTTGAAACCTGAGGATAGTGCGGCAGCATAGTAGAACTTTCGTGAATTGTTACTAATAGACGCTACCTCCACCTCACGTTGTGGGTCAACCGCCGGGGCGCCTGAGAGGAACGATGATGAAAAGGCGAAGCCGTACTCAGCACTCAGGAACCGTGCCTTGTTGCACAGATCAAAGTAACTCCCTTCCGGAAAGACATTTGTACCGAGAAACGGTGATCTGTCATCCGGAACCAAATTAAATGCCGGTAGCAGGTCACCTGAACGGAAGTACAGTGAACGGAAGAAAAGAGGCTCCACCGTATACGATGTAAAAATATCCTCAAGCATACTCAAGTATGTGTTGAGCATATACTCGCGGAATCTGAACCAATCCAGAACCTTGGTGTATTCTTTGAAGTTTAGTTCAGTGAATTTGCGCGGTGGTTCGACAGAGGTAAAGTCGGCGTTTTTCTCCCTGTAAAGAGCGTTTAGCTTCTTGATGTCATCATAGAGCGACTCAAGAAACGTCGGATAGTGGGTAGCAATGACATCCGCATTATAGTCCGCGCTGCCGGGTTCAAGCATACGACCAAACGATGTTTCATAGTCAAGTTCAACCATGAAAACCGGTCCCCGCGGGTGAACGTAGTTCTTGGTCGTATCAATGAAAGCCTTGAAATAGTTCTTCAAATGAAACTGGAAGTTCTTGTGAAGATACGAAGGCAGATAACCTCCCTGGACACCACAGTCATCGGACAGCTTGATCTCCTGCCCCTGGGCATCCCTGGCAAACACTTTGATATCCGTGAAAAGCGATTTGGGTAAGCCACGGTAGGGAATCTGCCCTCCAACCATCGGGCCTGGACGCAGAATAACTTTGAACCCGAATTCACGAGCTAATTCCAGAAATACGACTAAATCCTGCCGTGGATCACCAAAACCTCCAAAATCAACGTGCTTCGACTCATCCTGGTGGATATTCCAGGGCACTGCCGTAGATACTATGCAAAATCCAGCCTTCCTTATACGCTCAAAACAGATAGACCAGTGTCGCTTGTCTATCTGGAAATAGTGAAGTTCGGCCGAGTACGGCTGATAAGTATCTTTTCCAATTGAAAACTTGTTACCAATTATCCCTAACATACAAACCCTTATCGTTCAATAACTTAACTATATCACGAAACCAGTACAGACTTATAAAATACACTTATCCTTGACTGAAGTCAACATAATTTCGCTATCTTGTTGGTATTCAGACTGTTATGGTGCCGTAACGACCTGCACTAACATGATTGAGGTTCTTGACATAAAAAAGCCCCCCGGAAAACGGGGGGCTTTTTTTATTCTCTTATGCAACCGACCTTACTTCACCAGCATCATCTTCTTGGTTTCAGACTGATCGCCAGCTTCCACCCGGTAGAAGTACACTCCCGAGGCGTGACTCATGGCGTTCCACTTCACGTGGACAACACCAGGCTGATGAGCTACTCCATCAAAACTCTCTACGACCTGGCCAAGAACATTATAGATGGTTACATCCCATTCCCCGGCACTCGGCAGTGCAAACTCAACTGTCGTCTCGGGGTTGAACGGGTTAGGGTAATTCTGCTCCACCGAGAACTCAAGCGGTAAGTTATCGATGGTACCAAGCCCACCGGACTCGGCAACATCCTTGATCACGAACTTATGACCAAAGGCAGGTAACCACCATACATTGTCTGGGTCTACGAACTTCAGGATGGCTCCACCAGTGAATTCCTGGGAGTCAATCACACACGAATCAGTTCCTGGGTTCGGCCACGGATTAACGTGGAAATGGTAAGTGGCAATGTGCTGCCTGCTGGTTGATGTCGCCAGACCATCGCCCGAGATTCTAAATCCTCCGAATTGGAACAACTGATAGTAGTTGCTCGAATCTACGTTATTGGCGTAGTAGACAACCCGCATCATATTGAATGCCGTAAGGGCCAGGGGAGTGACGATTGCACTGTCCAGCATTACATTATCATTGTCCCATTCATAGCCACCTGTCGCTGTGACTATGTTCTGCATATCGTTGACGAAGTATAGCTCAGCCGTGAACGTGGAATCAACGCTGACAATCCCACTCACATCGGGCTGATGTTCTATAACAAGAATTATCGAGTCCTGATTCCCGGCATCGTTAGGGTCCTGCTGCGCCATAACAGGAGCGGACGCCATCGCCAGTACAATAAACATAACAAGTAGTTTGGCTTTCATTTCCTTACAAGCCTCCATTCTAATTGATAATTTTCCACACACTCTAACTCTATAACGAGCAAATCAAATACTTTATCAAATGTTTTTTTCGTTCTACCTCCCTGTAGTATAAACCACTATCAATCAACAATCAACGACTTTTCTCAAAACAAGTATAGTAAAATACCTGACAATGACTACGACGTCAATAAAAAAAACCTGTCCTGTACTGCCCAAAACCAAAGCCGGACAACGAGTTTGCCTGCGCTCCCCGCTCAGTGAGATTCTCACGGGGCAGAATCCCCCAATCAGATGCCCCACTTGTCTCGTGTGTGAGGATATTAGCCGGAAAAACACTCTGGGCGCAGAAGACTTGATGCGCTATGAGAGCCAAAAGGAAGTGGCCATCCCTTTATGGGATGGCCACTTATCATCATTAAGAATACTACCTGTGCAGTATTCCTATGTAATCAACGACTACCAGTTATCCGATCCATCACAGT
>Ga0164310_10001039_pt1 | contig 15420 bp, 15 predicted proteins | sample GuaBasSedimGuay1_FD_121795 | JGI IMG/M metagenome (GOLD analysis project Ga0164310, IMG submission 121795) | Subseafloor sediment microbial communities from Guaymas Basin, Gulf of California, Mexico - Guay1, Core 4569-9, 0-3 cm | ecosystem: Environmental > Aquatic > Marine > Hydrothermal vents... | reverse complement strand
CCTGCCAAGATATATTTCAAGAATGAGGGGGTTAGCCCTGCGGGCAGCCACAAGCCCAATACGGCCCTTGCCCAGGCCTATTATAATAAGATCTCAGGCACCAAGAGGATCACCACAGAGACCGGGGCCGGCCAATGGGGTAGCGCCCTTTCATTTTGCTGTGCCCTATTTGGTCTTGAGTGTAAGGTCTTTATGGTCAAGGTGAGTTATAACCAGAAGCCTTATCGCAGGATCATGATGGAGACTTGGGGGGCCACATGTATTGCAAGCCCCAGTAATGAGACTGAGGCAGGTAGAAAGATTCTTGCGGAAAATCCAGATTCTCCTGGGAGTTTGGGGATCGCCATCAGCGAAGCAGTTGAAGCAGCCGTGGCTGACCCGCAGACCAAGTATTCACTGGGGAGCGTGCTCAATCACGTAATGCTGCATCAGACCATAAATGGCCTTGAGACCCAAAAGCAAATGGCCATTGCTGGCGACTATCCGGACGTGATCATAGGATGTGCCGGAGGGGGAAGTAATTTCGCGGGGAACTGTCTGCCCTTTGTAAGGGACAAGATTAATGGCAAGGATATTGATATCATCGCTGTGGAACCCGCTTCCTGTCCCACCATGACAAGGGGGCCGTTTGCCTATGACTTTGGTGACACGGTTCAGATGACCCCGCTGCTTCCAATGCACACCTTGGGCCACAGCTTCGTGCCAGAGCCCATTCATGCGGGTGGTTTGAGGTATCATGGCATGGCCCCAATAATTAGCCAGTTGATACTCGATGGCTTGATCAGGCCTGTTGCCATTCCTCAGCTTGAGACCTTTAAGGCCGGAATTATCTTTGCCAGGACCGAGGGATTTATCAGTGCCCCTGAGACGGACCATGCAGTGGCCATGGTTATTCGGGAGGCCCTAAAGGCAAAGGAGGAGGGCAAGGAGAAGGTTATCCTCTTTAATTGGAGCGGCCATGGTCTTGTTGATATGGCGGCATATGAGGCCTATTTGGCAGGTAAGCTGGCCGACCATGAGCTGCCTGAGGAAGAGATTGAAAGGGCGCTCAAGGACATTGAACCATTGCCGAAACCCAAACAGGCCCAAAAATGATTTTTGGGTGACAAATCGAATGGATGGCCGGAGGCCTAGTAGGGCCTCCGGGCCTATTTTGAAAGGGAGAGAAATGGAAAAGCCAGTTGAACCCCCAGGCGATGATTATAAGATCCGATGCCCGAGGCTAGGGCATCAAATCTTCTTTTCCTATTGCAAGGTTGAAAACCAAGGGGGACCTTGCTATAAGATCTTGGATTGCTGGCACCGACACTTTGACGTGGAAGGATATCTGCAAAAAGAGCTGACATCTGAGCAGTGGGATAGGTTGGTCAACCGACCAGCCAAGCCGAAGATGCTTTCTCTGATTGAGCTGATCGAACAGGCAAAGAAACGAAAAAAGGAAACGGAATCATGAGGGAACAGATCTTTTTGGGAAATGAGGCCATTGCACTTGGCCTATTGGAAGGAGGATGCCAGGTTTTGACATCCTATCCTGGCACACCCAGTTCAGAGATTTTGCCCGGTGCTGTAAAGCTGATTCGTTCAGAGGGACTGAATACCTATACAGAATGGTCCACCAATGAAAAGGTGGCGCTGGATAATGCCTTTGCCGCCGCCATAGCGGGCAAGCGGGCTGCATGCTGCATGAAACAGGTGGGATTGAATGTGGCTGCAGATTCCCTGATGAGTGCAGCGTATCTGGGGACTGTCGGAGCCCTTGTCATTATTTCCTGTGACGACCCAGGGCCCCATTCCTCGCAGACCGAGCAGGACAGTCGACTTATGGCCAGACTTGCAAAGGTCCCTGTGCTGGATCCTTCAACCCCGGAAGAGGCCAGGCAAATGGCCGCGTTTGCATTGGATTTAAGTGAGCAATTTAAGGTCCCTGTGGTCCTGCGGCCCGCAATCCGGGTGTGTCATGCAAGACAAAACATCTCTTGGGAGAGACTTCAAAACAACGAGACCAAGGCTGCTTTTGAAAAGGATCCCACCCATTGGGCAGCTACCCCTCGTTTCCGCTTCCTATTACACAAGGAATTGAATAAGAAGCTGGCGGACATGAGCCGCATGTTTGACACGCTGGAGAGGTTTAATTTTCACGACCTTGAGGAAGGCAAGAGATATGCCTTGGGTATTATTGCAGGGGGCGTGCCGTATGCTGTTGTGCGGGATATCTTTAAGGAGGGAGACAGACACGATATTCCCGTACTTAAGATTGGTACCCCTTATCCATTCCCTGAACGGTTGGCTGAGGAATTCCTATCTGCATGCCAGAAGGTAATGGTGATCGAGGAGACCGACTCGGTCATAGAATACTTCCTCCGGGATAAGCAAAAGGTCCTGGGCAGGCTTTCGGGACATGTGCCCTCAGAAGGGGAATTGATCCCTGATGTTATTTATAACGTTATAAATAGGACCTTAAAGGAACTCAGCCTAGATCCATTAGCAGAGGACTTGGACACCAGTGGGGCAGAATTGGTCAGCAGCCTGGAACTCCCTGTCCGCCGGCCCACTCTGTGTCCCGGCTGTCCCCACAGGGCCTCTTTTTTCTCTATAAGGAAGGCAAGGCCAAAGGCCATTTTTACATCGGATATTGGTTGCTACACCCTTGGCCTTAATCTGGGCGGTGTGGATACCTGCCTTGATATGGGGGCGGCTATTACCATGGCATCAGGATTTTATCAGGCCTTTGCACAGGATGGGGCTGATCAGCCCATTATAGCCACAATTGGGGATTCCACCTTTTATCACTCAGGGACCGCTGGTCTACTCAATGCCGTATATAATGACGCCCGATTTGTGCTGGTTATCCTGGACAATGAGATTACGGCCATGACAGGTATGCAGCCAACCCCTGGTCTTGGTGTGCGAGCTGATGGGTCCAAAGGCAGGGCTATCTCCTTGGAACAGGTGGTCCGGGGATGTGGCGTGGAATTCCTTGAGATAGTGGACCCATACGATATAAAGGCCATGACCCGCGTGGTAAAGAAGGCCGCTGAATACGTGAGCGACCCCAATGGAGGCATTGCAGTCATTATCGCAAGGCATCCCTGCGTGATCGCTTACCGGGATCAGGCCATAACTGAGCGGAAAGAGCTTACTGTGACAGAGGATTGTGTGGAATGCAACTTGTGTATTGAAAGATTTGAATGTCCTGCTCTCTATAGAGACGAAAAACTGGGGCGTACAGCCATAAATCCTGTGCTCTGTTCCGGATGTGGGGTTTGCATTGATGTTTGTCCAAAAGGCGCTATTGTGGAGGTGCGGAAGTCAGATGGAAACGGTTAATTTTGTACTTTGCGGCTTGGGTGGACAAGGTGTGCTTTTTATGACAAAGATCTTGGCCGAGACCGCCTTAAGCAAGGGAATAAAGGTCATGGGGGCAGAGACCCACGGTATGGCCCAGAGGGGGGGCTCAGTTATTTCTCATTTGAGATTGGGTGAAGTACAAAGCAGCCTGGTAAGATCCGGGACTGCGCACTTTTTGCTTGCATTGGATGAAAACGAGGCATATAGATATCTGCCTTTTCTGGGGAGAAAGGGCAGGCTTTATGTCAATGCAGATCCAGGGCTGTTTCCTCGGCAGGAGGTGCGGCCTTATATAAAAGACAAGGGAATTACTTATCATTGTCTGCCGGCCACTAAAGAGGCTATGCACCTTGGTGCTCCCATGGCGTCCAATCTGGCCTTGGTAGGGTTTTTTTCTGCATTTGATGAGGAGCCTTTTTCATCCGGGGAAATCAGGGAGACGATTGAGAGGATCAGTCCCAGTCGATTCCGAGATCTTAATTTGAAGGTTTTTGATGCCTGCCATGCCATAGGCAGGGAAAACATGCCGTAAGGAGGACTCAATGGAAGCAAGTAGGATTCATAACTTTAATCCTGGACCCGCTGCCTTGCCTCTTCCTGTTTTGGAGGAGATACGGAATGAGTTTTTGAATTACAAAGGCTGTGGCATGTCTGTCACAGAGATAAGCCATCGATCCAAGTGGTTTGATGAGATTATTAACGGTGCTGTTGAGCGGACCAAGAGGTTGCTCCATATGGGGGATGACTTTCATGTGCTCTTTATCCAGGGAGGGGCAAGTCTGCAATTTTGCATGATACCCATGAATCTGTCCCTTCCGGGCAGGCCAGTGGATTACATCAACACGGGCACATGGTCTACCAAGGCAATCAAAGAGGCCCAGATCCAGGGAAAGGATGTGCGAGTAATTGCCTCCTCTGAGGATGCCAATTTTTCCTACATCCCAAAGGACTATTCCGTGGACCCGGATGCCGCCTATCTACACTTTACCTCCAATAATACGATCAAGGGCACCCAATGGTCCACGTTTCCTGATGCAGGAGACGTTCCTTTGATAAGCGATATGTCCTCAGATATCATGAGTAGGCCTTTTGATGTGCGTCCTTTTGGGTTGATTTATGCAGGGGCGCAGAAAAATATCGGGCCCGCGGGTGCTGCATTGGTAATTGTGCGAAAGGATATGCTGGAGAGAGTGCCCGGGGATATACCCACCATGCTTAAGTACACGACCTTTGCGGAAAAGAACTCCCTTTTTAATACGCCTCCCTGTTTTGTCATCTATGTCATCAGCCTGGTGCTGAAGTGGCTGGAGGAGACTATCGGCGGCCTGGAGAAGATGGAGCAGATTAATAAGCAAAAGGCCGCCCTGCTCTATGATCTGATCGACCAGTCCGATTTCTATCGTGGTACTGCAGCACCTGATAGCCGCTCACTCATGAATGTGACCTTTCGACTTCCCAGCGAAGACCTAGAGGCTCGGTTTGTTGAAGAGGCCCTCAAGGAAGGATTAGGGGGACTTAAGGGGCATCGGTCTGTGGGAGGCTGCAGGGCATCCATATATAATGCTGTTTCCCTGGAGGCGGTGACCGCGCTCAGAGATTTTATGGTGGAGTTTGAGCGTAAGAACGGCTGATCCCCTTGGGCTTTCTTTTACGGACTGTATTCTCACCTACGTTCTTAGGTCGGAAAAAACGGATACTTCTCGCTTCCTCCATCATATGGATGCTTATGGGAGGGGAGGTATCCGTGTGTCCATATCGTGGCCTTATCTTTACCGATCATGGAAGCGCATATCGAGCACTAACCCTGCAGCTTACGCAGGGGGGCAATTTTCCTTGACAAGGGAGCTGTCTAGTGCTATTAGGTAAATCGTAAAGTATTTGCAGAGTTGACAATAAAAGCATGTTATTCCAATAAGATAACTACCTAATATCAATATTTTAAAGACATTTTTTTAAGTGAGTTGGGTTTCTTTTTTAGTTTTTTCTAATCTTTTTGCATATCTTTTTGCATATTTTTATGTGATGAAAGGCTTTGGCATAATTTGTCTAGGAAAAATAAATTAATAAATTCAAATTATTGTATGGCCTAAACCAATACTTTGTTTTCTTTGCCTAATGTTACTAGGGGAATATGGCCAGCATCAGAAACCAAAAAGAAACCACCAAGGCCAAGATTATTGAGTCTGCAAAAAAGCTTTTTGCTGAGCAGGGGTATCAAAAGACCACCATCGTGGATATATCCCGGCAGGCAGGACTTTCAGAGGCCGCCCTTTATGAGTATTTTCAGGGAAAAGAGGATCTTCTCTTAACCATACCTGACCTGTGGGTGTCGGAGCTGTTAAGGGATCTAGAAGAACAGCTCTTTGGCATAAGAGGGGCCTTCAATAAGTTGAGAAAGTATCTGTGGTGGAATCTAAGACGGATAGAGCAGGCCCCGTTGGACGCCAAGATTGTCTATCTTTTCCTTAAGACCAATGCCAACTTCATGAAAACGGATGTCTATTCCAATGTAAAGACCCTCTATTCCTATCTGTTGGACATCTTCGAGGAGGGAAAGAGGACCGGGGAAATGAAAAAGGATCTGGATCCGCATCTGGCTAGGACGATTTTTATCGGTACCATGGACCATATCGTGACCCGGTGGCTGTTGAAGGATATGTCCTATTCCTTGTTTGAGAACCTTGATGAGATTTTTGAAATGCTTGTGGATGCCTTTCGAAACAGGGAGGGCGACGCCTCCTATTCGGAAGCGGGATAGGCTTGGAAAAAGCCGCACCAAACACTATTAAATTCAAGAACCCCAAGATAAAGGAGGGCTGGTAGATGGCGAAACAACTATTTGAATGGGATTATTCATCGTATCCCGGGGCAAAAAAGTACCCCCATCTCTTTAAACCGATTCAGTTGGGGAACCTTATTATCCCTAACCGAATCAAGTATGCGGCCACTGAGGACAACTTCAATGATCCTGACGGATTCATTACAGATGCTGATGTGGCCTACATGAGAGCCAGGGCCGAAGGTGTGGTTGGTGGGCTCTGTTTTATGCAAGGTGTGTATATGGATGAGCCTCGCAGAGGACAAGGGTATGTGGGACAGGCCGCTGCCTGGGACGACAAGTTTATCCCTGGACTCAAGCGCATCGCCGATGCCATCCACGGTGAGAAAGCAGTGGCTGGCTTTCAATTGATGCACTGCGGCAGGGTAGGTGGCGTTGCTGTGCCTTATGCACATGGCCCCTCATATGTTCCCCAGCGTCTCAGGGTGTTCACGCCGGTTCAGGAGATGACTAAGGAGGACATCAAACAATGCATCAAGGAGCATGCAGATGCCTGCAGAAGGGGCATTGAGGCAGGTTTTGACGTAATCGAGATTTCGGGCATTGTGGGATACTTAATTTCCAATTTCATCTCTAGTTACACCAACCGCCGGACCGACGAATATGGTGGGGATATCCGAGGCCGGATGCAATTCGCCGTGGAAGTTATCCAGGCATGTAAAGAGGTCTGTGGAGATGAGTATCCCTTGGGCATTAGGCTGTGTGCTGAAGAACTGTTGGATGACGTGAGAGGTAACACTCCCGAAGAATCCATGGAGACTTACAAAATCGCTGAAGAGGCTGGTGTGAACTATATCAGCGTTACAGCCGGTTGGCAGGAATCCATTGTGCCCGTTATCAGTCGAGATGTGCCGATGGGCTCTTGGATCCATTTGGCAAAACGGGCCAAAGAGCATGTGAAGGTCCCTGTCCAGATGGCTTACCGCCTGTTCTACCCTGATCTTCCCAACGAGGCCATAGGTAAAGGTGAGCTGGACATGTGGGAGATGTGCCGGCCCATGATTGCGGATCCCTATATGCCTAAAAAGATCTTGGAGGGCCGGGAGGAAGAGATCCGCTTCTGCGTGGCATGTAACCTCTGTCTGGCCAGGCTATTCCGAGATGCACCCATGACTTGCTACATCAACCCCCTTTGCGCTCACGAGCATGACGAGAATTTCTATCCCAAGCCCGTGGAAGAGGATGACAAGAAAGAGGTCATGATTGTGGGTGCTGGACCGGCTGGTCTTGAATGCGCCTATGTGGCAGCACAGAGGGGCCACGAAGTGCATGTGTATGACAAGAGAGAGCAGTTGGGAGGCACCATCCTTGAGGCATCAAAGGCCCCATACGGTGATGACGAGCTCATGACCTGTATCAATTACCAGAAGGTGATGTGCGAGAAATACGGCGTCCAATTCCACTTAGGTACAGAGGTAACTGAGGAGCTTATCCAGGAGGAAATGCCAGATACGGTGGTTTTGGCCACAGGCCCTGTTTATCCTCAGCTTAAAGGGAAGGTAGCTGAAGGGGCCCGTATTGTGAACGTCCTGGATGTGCTGGCAGGAAGAGTGGAGGTCGGGGACAATGTGGTTGTATGGGGCAACCGAAAACCTGGCATTGGTGTGGCCCTGTGCCTGGCCAAACAAGGGAAGAAGGTTACTCTGGTGGGCAAGGACAAGACCGCCGGTTTTGACGTGAACCCATCATTCAAGTGGCGTTACATGATTTATCTCCGTCAGAATAGGATTACTGCTTACAATGACTGTGATATTGAAGAAGTGGGTGAGGGCGAGGTGATCGTCAGGACCTATGACGGCTATCGATTCCCTGTGGCCTGTGACACGGTGGTTATATCCGAACGTGAGGCAAATGAGGGACTGAAGCAGGCCGTTCAATCCGAAGGAATCGAGCTTTTTGTTATCGGAGATGCATTGGTGCCTAGAAACATGTCAAGCGCCGTGCATGATGGGTATAGGGTTGGTCTCAGGATCTAAAGAGGAGGTTAAAAATGCCAGTAAATGCAGAAAAAGAAATTACCACGCTGTGGAGAAATCTTCATAATGCGCAAGGCGAGATTTGCAAGACCTTCTATCGGTGGAGGGAGGCGGCCCTGGAGATCGCCGGCCCTGATGCCGATGAAACGGAGGTGGCCCTGAAGGCCATAAGGGTAATTGGTAAGGACATTGGAAAGAGCTTCCTTCCCAGGCTGAATTGGTTAAAGGGCGAAGAGGCCTTTCTTATGAATCTGGGCAGGGCCTTGGCAGGGATATGGGCCAATGAAGGGGCCATCACCTCGGTAGAAAAGGGTGAGAAAGAAGGAGAGGTGTTTATCAAGTGCACGAGAGATCCATGGCCCACCTATGCCAAGGAGTATGGCGTGCCCATGGAAGAAGTTGCTCAATGCAGAGAAAAGCTCTTTCAGACCATCCTGGAAGACGTGAGCCTATTTTTCAACATCCCTTTGGCCATTGAGATGCTGAAGGCCATTCCCAGAGGGGAGGGGATGTACCTTTTTCGACTTTATAAGGCAGAATAAAGAAAAAATAGGGGGTCAGCAATGGCAGCTCAGATAGATTACGACAAGTGTAATATGTGCGGAGGAAATACAGATCCTTTGTGTGTAGAGGCATGCCCTGATTCGGCCATCAGGGTACAGGACGGCCGTGTGGTTGTAACAGAGTTCATATGTGAAGATTGCAATGAATGCGGCTGTGTGTGCCCGGATGAGGCCATTGAAGTGCCTTTGGACAAGGTAACCTTTTAATCGGGTGAATATATTTTTGGATTGCAAGATGGGGCCTCAGGCTGAGGGCCCCATCTGGGCAATAATGTGACAGGAGTGTGAAATGAAGGTAAACAAGGTGGATCATATATGTATTGCTGTGAAAGATCTTGAGGCGGCGCGGAAAATTTGGGAACCCCTTCTTGGAAAGTCCGGCCCTGATGATGCTTATGTGGATGAGCCGGAAAAGATACGCGTAGCCAGATACTGGGTGGGAGAGGTAGGCTTTGAGCTGATGGAGTCCACCACGCCCGATGGAGATGTGGCAAAGTTTATTGAAAAAAGGGGTGAGGGTGTGATGCTCATCAGCTTTAATGTGGATAACACCCGTGAGGCAGTAGCAGAGCTGCAGGAAAAAGGGTATCCCTTTATTCCCGACTCCCGTGGGGAAATCGCAAGACCATTCAGAGACTGCGAATTTGCCTTTATTCATCCTAAGAAGTTGAATGGGGTGTTGACTGAGATTATTGATTATAAGTGGGATGAGCTAAAGAAATAGCTGAAAGGCCTTAACCCTGGTCTATGGGCACATGGGTGCGAGTTGATGGGAAAGCGCAGGGCTGAGTGCTCAGCTCTGCTGATTAGAGACGGATACTAAGTAAATAGGATATGCCAGCATGGCTAAAAAGTATAAGACCTTTGAGGTGTATTTGATCCATGTGGATCTGGATCGGTGTGATGGATGCGAAGAATGTGTGAAGTTCTGCCCGGTTGATGTTTTTGATTTTTCGATCAAGGCATATCCGAACCGACCTCAAAACTGTTTGGGATGTGGTACCTGTGTGGCTGTCTGTAAGTCTAAGGCTATTATATTGACAGAGATATAAGGGCTACAATTCAAAAAAGCGGCACTGCTGTTTTCATTAGAGGCCTGCCCTCAAGACCTCACCAAAGCACCTGCATGACCCATGCGCCTTGATAGCTAAAGGGGTTTCCATCTAAAGGGCCTTGGCAAATCTTGCGCGCAGACTACTGGCTTCCCATCCTTTGCCAAGACAGAGAACGGGCAAAGCCAGGCATATAAATTTTGTAAAATCGCAAAACTCACGTTACGTTGGAGCGAGAGACACCAATGGAAGATGCGGTTCTTATAATAGGAGCTGGGATTGCAGGGATCAATGCTGCCTTAAATGCCGCTGATTACGGGTTCAAGGTATATCTCCTTGACGATACCCCTAGTATTGGCGGTGTCATGGCGCGGCTGGATAAAACATTTCCCACCAATGATTGCTCTATCTGCATAGAAGCCCCAAAGATGTATGAGGTGGATAACCACCCGAACATTGAGATTCTTAGCAACACGGAAGTCCGAAAAATAAAGAAGGGCAAGGACGGATTCAAGGTGCGGCTGGTAAAAAAGGCCAGATTCGTGGATGAGGAAAAATGTACTGGATGCGGCGCATGCGTTGAGGCCTGCCCGGTAAGCGTGCTCGATGAGTTGGACGGAAAGGTGGGAGGTAAAAGAAAGCTGATCCATTTGCCGTTTCCCCAGGCCGTACCGAATGTGGTGGTTCTTGATCCTGATTGCCGCTATGGAAGGATGAGGGAGCAAGGGGCTTGTGTTGGAGGATGTGTAGTGGATTGCAGCCAGTGCCGTGAATGCCCCATTGCTCTTTGTGTGAAGGCATGTGAAAAAGAGGGGAAGGATGCTGTAAGGCTATGGCAGTCCAATAAGAATATCAATCTGGAAGTCAAGAGCATTATTGTGGCCTCTGGCCTCATGCCGAGCGAACCCCCAACAGGTCTTTTTGGATATAACGAATATGACAACGTGATCACTAACATGCATTTCGAGCGACTCATGAATGCGGGGGGGCCAACCGGGGGAGAAATTATTCGGCCCTCTGACGGAAGGCATCCAAAAAAGATTGCCTGGATACAATGCGCTAACCGGGGCTTGGCAAAAGGGCATCTGCCCTACTGCTCTAAGGTATGTTGTATGGTTGCCAACAAACAGACCATTATCGCCAAGGAGCATGACCCTGAGGTTGAGGCCATTGTGTTCAACATGGATCTTACAGCCTATGGGAAGAATTTCTGGGAATTTTACCAGAAGGCCAGGGAGCAGGGCGTAAGATATATCAGGGCCAGACCCTTTGCCGTGATGGAAGATCCACAGACCAAGAATTTGATTGTGTCTTATGAAGATCGGGACACAGGCCACCTGATGGAAGAGGAAGTGGAACTGCTGGTTTTGTCCGTCGGCTTGATCCCTACAGACCGAAACAGCAAACTGGCTAAGGCCCTGAAGCTTAAATTGGATAAATTCGGGTTTTTCAGGGAAAAGGATCCCCTTATATCCCCATTGGAGACAGAGATGGAGGGCATTTATGTGTGTGGGGGAGCATTGGGTCCCATTGACATCTCTGAGTCGGTCGTTCAGGCCTGTGCAGCTAGTATGAAGGCCGTTCAAAGGGTTGGTCAGGCTTCCCAGTGAGCTGGATGATAATTAGTGCTGTTGATCGAGAGGCCAGCTTGCTCTGGGTGGGTCGTATGATGTTTCACAGGAGATAGGTCTCATGCAGGATGAGGTGAGAATAGGAGTATTTGTCTGCGACTGCGGTTCAAACATCGCCGGAGTGGTGAATGTTCCTGAGGTTGTGGAATATGCCAAGGGATTGAAAAACGTGGTTTTTGCAGATGAAGGCAGGTGGTCATGCTCGGTGGATTACCTGGAGAGCATGAAACAGCTTATAAAGGAGCACCGTCTCAATCGGGTGGTTATAGCGGCATGTACGCCCAGGACCCATGAGCCCTTATTTAAACGCACGGTTAGGGAGGCAGGGCTGAATCCTTACCTTTTGGAGTTCGTCAGCATCAGGGAGCAGTCCTCTTGGGTCCATATGGATGATCCCAGTGCAGCTACGGAAAAGGCCAAGGATCTGATACGAATGGGGGTGGCCAAGGCAGCGCTTTTGGAAGAGGGTGAGGAGATACGGCTTCCTGTAAAAACGGAATGCCTGATAATCGGTGGGGGTATCGCGGGTATGACAGCGGCTCTTCAAGTGGCCGCACAGGGATTTCAGGCCATTATTGTGGAAAGAGAGCCGCAACTGGGAGGCACCCTGAATCGTTTGCATAGTATTTCCCACGAGGGACAGTACTATGATGCTGCGCGCTTGGTAGAAGAAAAACGAGGGCTTATAGAGTCATCTCCCCATATCCGAGTCTTTACAGACACCACTATCCAAGAAGTGGAAGGATATATCGGCAATTATCGGATAACGGTGAGCCAGAACGGGAAAGAGGAGTCCTTTGAGGCTTCCACCATCATTGTGGCCACGGGTATGAAGGAAATCGAGCCCTTTGGCCAATTTCAGTATGGAGAGCATCCTGGTGTCATCACCCAGTTGCAGTTGGAGGAAAGGCTGGAGAAGGATGATTTCACCTCAGTTAACAGCGCGGTAATAATCAATTGCGTGAATTCCAAAAACGACAAACGAGGCTGCTGTGCCATAGGGTGTCCAACCTCACTGAAGAATGCCCTTGCCCTTAAGGAACGTAATCCCTCCATGGATATTTATATTCTCTATAGGGACCTTAACCTTGTGCGAAGGGAGAGCGCTGGCGTGCTCAAGGCCAGAAAGGCCGGGGTCAAGTTTATCCGGTTCCCTGAGAAACAATACCCGGATGTGCAGAAAAATAACGGCCAACTCATGGTCCATGTGTATGACAACCTGCTGCAAAAGGAGGTGGAGATCCCGGCAGACCTTGTGGTCTTGACAACGGCTCTCAAGGGTGATGACAGCGTGGAAGAGATCAAAGGACAGTTGAAGGTATCATCCAATGCGGACGGTTTTCTGCAAGAGGCCCATGTGAAACTTGGCCCTGTTGATTTTGCAAGTGACGGATTGTATCTGTGCGGGTGTGCACGCTCGCCGAAAGGCGTAAAAGATAGTATAGACGAGGCAGTGGGTGCTGCCATGAGGGCATCGATTCCCATGAAAAGGGGTTATATAGAGGCTGAAGGCATTGTGGCGGATATTGATCTGACCGATTGTAACAAATGCGGCCTCTGTTACAAGAGGTGCCCTTACAGTGCCATAAAACTGAACGAGGAAAAACAACCAGTGGTGATAAAGGCCCTTTGCAAAGGCTGTGGCCTTTGTGCGGCTGACTGTCCCAAGGAATGTATTACCATTATCCATTTTTCGGAAGAGCAAATTTTGGCCCAAGTTGAGGCGGCATTGGAGGAGAGGCCTGAAGATAAGATTATTGGGTTTGTATGCCATTGGTGTGCGTTGGGCGGTGTGGATATGGCAGGGGTCAGCCGTCTGCAGTACCCCCCGAATGCAAGGTTGATCAGGGTTATGTGTTCGGCCAGGGTCTCTATCAAGATGATTGAGCGGGCATTTGAGCTGGGCGCAGCCGGCGTACTGGTGGCGGGTTGTGAATTCCCCACATGTCATTATATCTCTGGAAATTATGCTGCTGAGGTAAGGGTTAAGCGTGCGAGAAAAAGGCTGGCAAAAAAGGGCTATGATCCAGAGAGGCTGTGGAATATTTGGTGCTCAGCTGCCGATGGCCCTAAGTTTGCCAACACCATGCGAGAGATGACAAAGGCCCTAGGGCTTGGAGGGTAATGAGAAAAGGCAAAGGGCTCAAGGCCCGAGGGGGAAAGGCAAAGAGGGGATTAAGGGAAGGGGGAGAGAATCTGATCGCTGAAAGCCTATCATGATGGAGGAAAGAAATCACATTATGAGTGATGCTCATGTTGACGTAAAGGTGAGGGATTTTGCCAGGCAGGTGGCTGAAGAATTCGGCGAGGAGCGCATGTATGCCTGTTTTGAGTGTGGGCAGTGCGCCGCCTGCTGCCCTGTGCACAGGGTGAATGCCGAATTCAGCCCTAGAAAAATTATTCATATGGTGCTTTTGGGGATGATGGATGAGGTATTGGACAGCAGACTCATATGGCTTTGCTCCACATGTTATACCTGCCAGGAGACCTGCCCCCAAGGCATCAAGGTTACTGATTTGATCATTGCCATCAGAAATATGGCCTATGAAAGGGGTAGCTTCCCTGATGGTATAAAGAGGCAGGCGGATTTGATTAGTGCAGAAGGCAGACTCTACAGCCTGGACGAGTTTGATCAGAAAAAGCGTCAGAAGGCAAATTTGCCTCCAGTTTTGTCCAGGGTTGAAGAGGCAGTGAAGCTGCTGGAGGATAGGAAATGAGATACGCTCTTTTTTTGGGCTGCACTATCCCGGCTAGGTCCAGAAACTATGAGATGTCAGCTCGTGCAGTAGCAGAAAAGCTTGGGATTGAGCTGCTGGATATAGAGGATTTTTCATGCTGCGGGTTCCCCTTAAAATCCTCTGACAGGGCTTCTGCGGGGCTCCTTGCTGCCAGGAATCTGGCATTGGCAGAGGAGCGAGGGGTTCCCATTGTAACCTTATGCAGCTCTTGCAATTCTATGCTGGCCGAAACAGCACATCATCTTTCTCATTCTGATGAAGATTTACACTTGGTGAACGAACAGCTCCAAAAGGTGGGCAGGGAATACAAAGGGAACACAACAGTAAAGCATTTCGCAAGGGTTTTGCTTGAGGATGTGGGGATTGATCGGATAAAAGAAAATCTTGTTCAGGATCTTAATGAGATCCCCATAGCAACCCATTATGGATGCCATTATATCAAGCCCACGGAAATATACCCTGGAGGAGAAAACCCAGACCACCCGGATTCATTGGATCAGCTCCTGGAAGCAGTGGGCGCACGAGCTGTGACCCACGGTATGGAAAGGGATTGCTGTGGCGGGCCCGTCCTTGTGACCGATGAGCAGACTGCGCTGGCCATGGCAAAACAGAAGCTGGACAAGGTAAAGGCCAGCGGTGCCAAGGCAATGACCTTGGTATGTCCCTTCTGCAGCGTAATGTATGATGATAATCAGAAAAGTATTGAAGCCCAATTTGATGTTTCCTATCAGATTCCCGTGCTGTATCTGCCCCAGGTGATCGGCCTGGCCCTGGGTCTGGATCGAAAGGTGCTCGGGCTGAATTTGAACGTGGTTAAGACCAAGGCCTTTACAGAGCAAATTTTAAGTGAACAAGGGTAAAGTCCCATGCCGTTTTGCCCTGTGCCCAGAGATGAAGTTGAGCTGCGAATTGCAAGACTGCAGAGCAGCTTGCAACATCAAGGCATAGATGGTGTGCTTATGGTCCAGGGCGTGGATGTGGCCTATTTTTCGGGTACTCCGTATGCTGATTTTGTCTATTTGCCTGCCGAAGGGGAACCCCTGATTCTTTATGAGCAAAGCAATGCTCAGCGGGAGCCTTCTTGTGAATACCTTCCTATCAAACGCATTGAAGATATACCTGGTGTATTGGAAGAAGCCTATGGGAGGACTCCATCCACCCTTGGCCTGGAGCTTGATGTCATATCGGCCAAAGAGTTTGAGGTTTACAGCCGGATTTTTGATGTGAAGAGATTGGTTGATGCCTCGTCTCTTATTTTAAAAGTTAGAGCCAT